>Ga0214921_10001420_pt1 | contig 40998 bp, 43 predicted proteins | sample LL1505_MetaG_FD_177992 | JGI IMG/M metagenome (GOLD analysis project Ga0214921, IMG submission 177992) | Freshwater microbial communities from Lake Lanier, Atlanta, Georgia, United States - LL-1505 | ecosystem: Environmental > Aquatic > Freshwater > Lake | place: USA: Georgia | collected...
CCCATCTTCATGCCTGTAGGCACCTACGGCACGGTGAAAGGTGTGATGCCGCGCAGCCTAGAAGAAATGGGCGCGCAAATTATTTTAGGCAACACCTTTCACTTGTGGATGCGGCCTGGCCTTGACATCATGAAAAGTTTTGGCGGCTTGCATGGCTTTGAAAAATGGAAGAAGCCCATCCTCACAGACTCGGGTGGTTTTCAAGTTTGGTCTTTGGGTGCGATGCGAAAAATTACCGAACAAGGCGTGCATTTTTCATCGCCAGTGAACGGCGACAAGCTGTTCATGTCGCCCGAAGTGAGCATGCAAATTCAAACCATTTTGAACTCAGACATTGTGATGCAACTCGATGAGTGCACGCCCTATGAAACCAAAGGCCACCTCACCACCGAAGCAGAAGCACGCAAGTCCATGGAGATGAGTTTGCGCTGGGCCACGCGCAGTCAGAATGAATTTGCACGGCTTGAAAATCCCAATGCTTTGTTTGGCATTGTGCAAGGCGGCATGTTTGAAAACTTGCGTCAAGAATCGCTAGACCAGTTGGTGGCTATGAATTTTCCAGGTTATGCCATTGGCGGTGTGAGTGTGGGCGAACCCAAAGAACAAATGTTGCAAATCATGGCGCACACGCCGCACCGCTTGCCCGCCGAAAAGCCACGCTATCTCATGGGTGTGGGCACCCCCGAAGATTTGGTCGAAGGCGTGGCGCAAGGTGTTGACATGTTTGACTGCGTCATGCCCACGCGCAACGCACGCAATGGCACGGTGTTCACGCGCTTTGGCGATTTGAAGCTGCGCAATGCGCGCCACAAGACAGACCATCAACCCTTGGACGCCTCGTGCACATGCCATGCTTGTGCAGGCACTTCTGGTGTGTCTTGGGAAGATGGCGGCAGAGAAGGATTTAGCCGCGCGTATTTGCATCACCTAGATCGCTGCGGCGAGATGTTGGGGCCCATGCTGACCACCATTCACAATTTGCACTACTACTTGAACCTCATGCAAGAAGTGCGAGCTGCATTGGAAGCCGGAAGCTTCTCAAGCTTTCAGCCCCAGTTCAAACAGGCGCGTGCGCGCGGCGTATAAAAACTGTGTTTGCTTAAGTGGCCTCTGCCGGCGTGGTGAATACCGTCAACACACCGGTGTAGCCATACAAGTGCTGATAGGCAATTTCGCCGCTTGCAAAAAACCCCACCAAAGGCACATCGCCCAAAGCGTGTCGAATCCATTGAAGCTCGGCACTGGGCCCACCAAAGTGCGGGCCACCGCGGCCAGAGCAACTGACATACACCGCGCCCGCAATGCGCCTGGCTGGGTGTGGCGCTGCTTCTGCTTCACTGGCTGCCAGCGCGTTGACAGTTTCCAAACTCAAAGTTTCGGGCTCTAGCTCTTCTCGAATTTCTGCGCAGATGCGCCGAAGGTCTGACTTGGCTGCTTGCAAACTCATCTGACAAAAAGCCAATTTCTGGCCCGCTTGCACATGGTCTGCAATGGCCACGCCTTGGCGTGCAGGGTCGAGTCCAACGATGTGTCGCACTCTGACATCGGCACCTAAGCTGCCTGTTCTGCCAACCCCTTGTTGACCGGCAGACGTGAGCCCCACCAAGGTGCTTCGCACCGCTTTCAAAGCGGCTTGTGGTTCTGACAAGGACACCTTCAAATCGGCCATGAGCACATCCAATGCCGGTAAGCCATCGAGTTTGTAAACCACATGCCCTTCGGCTTCCGTGATTTCGCGCTCTTTGCTGATCGGTGCGCAGCCTTGCGTGACACGCGACAAAATTTGCACCTCAGGAGACCAAGCGACGCCGCTTAAGCCACCTGTCAAAACACCCTGCTTGGGATCGGCTAAATTCTGCCAAGCAAACTGCACAGCTTGATTTCGACTGGCTGTTAAGCCGCCAAACAAATAACCCGACTGCGTGCGACCTGCCATTTCGGCAATCAGCTCGGCCAAGTCGGGTGTTTGCGGATCGGCATGCACCAAGGCGCTGTGGGCCTTGAACTGCGGCGGCAAGGGTTGTGCACCCGAAAAGACACGGTACTGATCGGCGGGTAAATCGCACAGCATCAAGGCCATGCCTGGTTCGTCAAAATATTCTGCGTTGTTGGCCGCCACCCCCACACCCACCGTACCTGCCCAATCTTGGACCATGGGCAGCTCTTCTCTGAAATGCGCCAAGATGGCTTCGGCTTCGTTGGCATACGCGTCCGTGATGTACAACAATCCTAAACGCGGATGGGGTGCATGACCGGGCAATGTCATTTGGGCGCGCAATTGCGCAATGACCAAACCGGCGGCCATTTGCCACTGCGGGTGCGTGGCGTGTCCAAAGGGAAATAAATTCATGGGGCTGGTTTTTTAGCTCGCGATGGTCGCGCTGAGTTTGAACGAGCTGAACTGGATCGGGTTGTGCTTGAACTTGGCTTTTGGGTTTTGCCCTTTGCAGCCGTTTTCTTGCTGGCCTTGGGGCCGTCTTTCATGGCTTTGGCAGCCACATCTTTCACAGCCGCCGCTGCAATGTTTTGAAATTGTTGGGTGAGAGATCCCCACCACTGCATGGGGTCGACTGCGGGCCCTTGAGTGGCGGTGCCTTCAGAACTTGCTTTGGCGTGATCGCTGCTCGAACCTGCGGCGCTCTGAGTTTCTGCGGGCTTGGCCGTGTCCTTTGGATGGAGGTCTGGCATTTTGGCCGTAAAGGCCTTGGCCAACTCTGTCATGTTCACGTTCATGCCTTGCAAAGTAGACAAGGTCATTTTTTGGACCTCTAAGGCCTGGATGGTGGCCTTGAGCGCATTGGTGTTTTGCTCTAACCAAAATTGAACCGTTTTGAGTTCTTGGATGCGCTTGTCGAGTTCTTCCACACTCAAGGTAGGCGCTACCCAGCTGGCCATGTTGGGCATGCCTTGCGGCGAGCCCTTGGCACCCGGGTTGGCGGCTTGACCTAAGTTTTGCAAGAAATCAAAGCCAGGTACGAATTTTCCAAATCCGAAAGCTGAGGTATCGCTCATGAAGGCTCCTTGAGGTGTGTGTCAAGCGCAAGCTTAACGCATACAGCCCCGCGTCAACTGCGCGACGCAGCAAGGAACGATCAAAGGCTAAGCTCTTTTCTTTTATCCAATAGGAAGACACGACATGCTGACACTCTGCGGCTTTGGCGCCAGCAACTATCACAACAAAGTTAAATTGGTGCTGCTGGAAAAAGGCGTTGCCTTTGAAGAAGAGTTGACATGGGTGGGTGAAACCGATCCTGCTGCCAGTCCGCTTGGCAAAGTACCCTACTTGAAAACAGACAAAGGCGCAGTTTGCGAATCGGGGGTCATGGTGGAGTACATCGAGCAAGAGTACCCTGATCACCCTCTCATGCCCAAGAACGCCTTTGCAGCCGCCAAAGCGCGGGAGCTGGTGGTCTTCTTAGATTTGCACTTGGAATTGGTTGCGCGCAACTTGTACGGTGAAGCCTTCTTTGGCGGCAAGGTCAGCGACACTGTCAAGACAAAAATCGGCGCTCAACTTGAGAAAAATGTGGCCGCGTTTGCAAAATTGGCACAGTTCAAACCCTTCATTGGCGGCACTGAATTGAGCATTGCAGATTGCACGGCTGCGGTTCATTTGCCTGTGATCACTGCCGCGACCAAAACCATTTACGGCAGAGATTTTTTAGCCGACTTGCCCGTCAAGGGTTACATGAAGATGTGGTCTGAGCGCCCCAGCATGCAACGCGTGCAAGCCGATCGCAAAGCCAACAATGAACTTTTCTTGGCACGCATGAAGAGCAAGGCTTAAAACTGGGGTGGCCGACGCGCTTTTAAGCTGGCCAGCCCCTCTTGCACATCGGGCCCTGAAAAGCCCATGAACTCAAGCGCCAAGGAGGCATCAAAACTAGGCCCTGCTTGGCGCAGCCAATTGTTCAGTGCATATTTGGTCCAACGGATGGCCGTTTGGCTGCCATTGGCCAAACGATCCGCCACCTCGTAAGCTTTGCTGAGCAACTGATCTTCTTCAACCGCCAAAGACACCAAGCCAATTCGCTCGGCCTCTTCGCCACTGACAGGTTCGCACAACAACAAGTAGTACTTGGCTTTGGCCATGCCACACAGCAAAGGCCAAATGATGGCTGCATGATCGCCCGCCGCAACACCCAGGCGGGTGTGACCATCCACAATCTTGGCCGTTTTACTGGCAATGGAAATATCGGCCAACAAACCTGCCACCAAGCCCGCACCCACCGCTGGCCCATGCATGGCACTCACAATAGGCTTGTCGCAATTGATGACGTTGTAAACCAAGTCGCGCGCCTCTTTCCAGACACGGCTTCGAATGTCGAAATCTCGCGCCATGTCTTCTACCAAAGCCAAGTCGCCACCACCCGAAAATCCCAAACCCTCGCCGCGCAACACGGCTGCTCGCACACTGTCGTCACGCGAAACATCTCGCCAAATTTCAGCCAATTCCGCATGCCCTTCATGGCCTGCGGTTGGCAGTTTGCCGTTGCCCCCAGGCCCGCCGGCTTTCATCTGAATATCCAACACTGTTTGGTTGGCACCCCGGCGTGTGATGTTCAGGGTTTGGTAACGGCTGTAGTCAATGGGAAGGCTCATGGTGGTCTCCTAGCAAAATGGCTTCATCAAGATTTGTCATTGTCGCCTGAACTTGTTCAAAGATGGCGAACTTGCTTGATGTGCATCAAAAGCCAGAGTTCAGATACGCCCTACGATGAATGCAAGACATTGAAAAGGGCACCGATTCAATGCTTCAAACAGAACGATCAGAACAAGGCGTCAATCTATGAAAAACGAATTACAAAAAGAGTCCCTCAAACAATTGCTGCTGGCTCAAAAAGTTCAGCTGCTCGACAAAATGGCGCAAGAACGCGGCGGCAAGAACAGTCGTGCGGAGGCTGCAGCAGAACTAGCGCCCGCTGAGCAATCCCATGCACAAAACATCACCGAACGCGACACCGCTTTTGCCCTTCAAGAGCATGACATTGATGAACTAGAGGCCACCGAGTTGGCATTGATGCGCATCACGCAAGGCACTTATGGACTTTGCCTTGGTTGTGAAACCGAAATTCCCATCACCCGTTTGCTGGCATTTCCAGCCGCCAAGCGCTGCATTGATTGTCAAACAGTGGCTGAAGAAGCCAGCGGGCCCAGTGCCGCATTGCATTAAGCTGCCAACTTAGGTTTCAAGCGGGGCCATTTGCTGGTCAATGGCGCCAAACACGCTTTGACCATCTTTGCCTTTCATTTCAATGCGAATGGTGTCACCGAATTTCATAAACTCGGTGCTAGGCTTGCCATCCAAAATGGTCTCGATGGCACGCTTTTCGGCAATGCAACTGTAGCCCTTGGGCCATTCTGGTTTGCCATTGACATCAACGCTCTTGTTGCTGACCGTGCCACTGCCCACAATGGAGCCCGCACGGACGTTGCGCGTTTTGCCCATGTGCGCAATCAGTTGGCCAAAGTGAAAAGTCATTTCAGGTCCGGCTTCGCACATGCCCACTTTGCGGCCATTCCATGTTGACTGCATGGTCAGGTGCAAACGGCCATGGTCCCAAGCATCACCCAGTTCATCCAAAGTGACAGCCACAGGGCTGAATGCGGTTGCGGGTTTGCTTTGGAAAAAGCCAAACCCTTTGGCCAGTTCGTTGGGAATTAAGTTGCGCAGGCTCACGTCATTGGCAAGCATCACCAAACGAATGCCATCGAGCGCATTTTCTGGGGAGACACCCATGGGCACATCGCCAGTGATCACAGCGATTTCAGCTTCAAAGTCGATGCCAAAGGCTTCGTCACGGCACACCACAGGATCGCAAGGGCCCATGAAATCATCGCTGCCGCCTTGGTACATGAGGGGGTCGGCGTAAAAACTTTCAGGCACCACAGAACTGCGCGAGGCTCGCACCAATTCCACGTGGTTCAAATAAGCAGAGCCATCGGCCCACTGATAAGCCCGGGGCAACGGGGCCATGCATTGTTTAGGATCAAAAGGAAAGGCGTGTCGCGACTTGCTGCCGTTCAAGCTTTGGTACAAATCTTCCAATTGCGGCGCCAAAAAATTCCAGTCGTCTAAAACTTGTTGCAAACGTTGCGCAATGCTCGTCGCATAATGTGCTGTGCTCAAGTCACGCGAGACCACGACCAATTGGCCGTCTCGCGATCCGTCTTTGTAAGTTGCTAGTTTCATGTTGGCACCTCAAAATAGAATCTCAATGTCAAAATTCAAACTGAACGACATCGATTCAAACAGGAATTAGTTTAACCATTCTCGCCCTCGCTCAAATGACGTCAGATTGACATGCAAGCCTCCGCCACTTTATTTCATGCCACTCGCCCCCTTGGGAACGAACCCCAACAGCGGCGAGCCTTGGCGGCATTGGTGGCTTTGGTTTTGGGCGTCCACCTTTGGCTGCTCATAGCGTCAGGGGCCGGTATTTGGCGACTTCAACCAGAATCTCAAAAACTGGGGCCGCTGCAGACTCGGGTATTGACTTCTGGGGTGTCGCAGGCAACACCAACTGGCCCAAGCACCGAAAAAACAAGGCAAGTTGCACCTGCTCAACCCAAGGCACCCGAAAGCAACAGCCCACCCTCCAGCACACCTTCCATTGCAGGCATGAGTGCCGTGGCATCCTCAGTGCTGCCAGCGCCAGAAGAAAGCTCAGCTTTGCCCATTTCTCAACAGCCTGCAGAAGCTTTGCCAAACTTAAGCAATCAAGCACCGCCAACCCAAGCCGCTTCTTTGCCACCCGAGACAGTGGCCGCAGCAAGCGCGCCCCTGCCGCCGCCTTCGAATGCCCTTCTAGCCAAACCCGGCGACTTCCCCCCCAACCTCCAAATTAATTACAAACTCACGGGCCAAGAGCGCGGCTTGACTTATCACGCATCGGGTTCGCTGAAGTGGCAAACCCAAGCAACACCCGATGCCCCCAGTGCAAGCCAAGCGCCCAAGGCTTATGCGGCAGAACTTCGTGTCAAAGCATTCCTGGTTGGAAGTCGTGTTTGGCGCAGTGTGGGCATCTTGACTGAAAACGGCTTAAGCCCTGTTCGTTATTCAGACAGTTGGCGGGGCGAGCGCGCAGCCCATTTCGACGCAACTCAAAACAAGATCAGCTTCAGTGGCAATACCCCCAGTGTTGCGCTGCAAGCAGGGGCGCAAGATCAGGTGAGCCTGTTCATTCAAATGGCCGCCACGGTAGCCGCTAAAAATTTCAAACTTGGCTCTGAGCTCAATGTTCAAACAGCCACGGCACGCGACGCGGTCAATTGGGCCCTGACATTCAAGTCAGAAGAATTGATAGAGGTCGATGGCAAGCCACTTGCCACTCAGCGGTGGGTGTGCCTGCCAAGAGCAAAGTTCGACAGCCAAATTGAAATGTGGCTTTCACAATCGCATGGCGGTTTGCCAGTGCGAATCAAAATCAGCCAAGTCACCGGCAACTTCATTGACATGGAAATGCGCGATACCGAAACATTGCCCGCCTTGCCCTCTTGAAAATATTTACAACAACCCTATTTAAAGTAGACAGACTTAGGTCAGAATGTCACTATGAACTTGTTGTACGAATCTGAATCTTTTGCCGTCATGCATGTGTTGGCCAACGACACTGGTGAAGCGGCAGCCATCTCAGCTCCCCCCATGTTAGAGCGACACGGGTTCGAAATTGTCGACAAACGGTCAGGCAAAGAGGTTTACCTCGATGGCTCATGGGCAGAAATGTTCCAAATGCACATTCAAGCTTGGCAACAAAACACCCCCACCCAAGAAGAAGTGGAAGACACTTTAGAACGCTATACAGGCTTGGCGCAGCAGCCTGTCATCGTTCACTGATTGGCTTGACCCTCTAGGCCTTCTCTATCGGCCGTCCCTTCCGTCCCTCGTGCGGCTCAATCGGGCACTTCAACTTTGCGGTAAAGCGGCCCCACAATGAGCAATACGGCCATCAAGCGGCAAACCTGAAAAGCCGTGACCACGGGCGCACCCAATTCCAAGACTTTGGCCGTGATGGCCATCTCGGCAATGCCGCCCGGTGCGGTGCCCAAAATTAAGGTGGCAGGGTGCAAACCTGTGCTCCAAGCCAAGGCCCAGCCAAAACCGATAGAGGCCAAGAGCATTCCTAGCGTTCCCACTGCAACAGACAGTAGCCATTGAGGCGCGGTCTGTAGGAATTTGCGCTGAAAGCGAACGCCCAAACTGATGCCGATGAAGAGTTGCGCCATGTTGGACATTTCTGAAGGGATGGCCGTCCATTGGACGCCAGCCAAGGTGAGTCCCATCGACACAATGAGCGGCCCCATGAACCATGGGTTGTTGCGTTTGATGAAAGCCATGAACAGGGCGCCCACACCAGTGGCCATGGCCAAGTAAAAAATACCCGGCCACTGCAACAGTCTGGGACCCGGTAACAGGTTGCTGTTCACACTCAAGCCCCAGTGCGATTGGAACCACTGCATGCCGAAGGGCAAACACACCACCACCAAGACCAAGCGCAAACTGTGCGAAGCGGCCACCAAATCGGTTCTGGCGTGGTGCCTTTCTGCCATCAAGGTCATTTCGGATGCGCCGCCTATGGCCCCCGCAAAGTAAGAGGTGGCCCGCATGTGCTTGGCAGAAAGTTCGGGCATGTTGGCGGCATTGCGCCAATGCAGCCACACACCAAAGCTGTAGCCCATGGCCAACGCCCATGCGATGCCGAGCAATATGGCCCACCACAAACTCAGCACCAATTGACCTACATCGGCTGTGAAGTACAAGCCCAATGCAGAAGCAATGGTCCATTGCCCCACATTGCGCAGGTAGCCTGAGCTTTGGGTCGGTACGCCCCCAACCGACATACAAGCTGTGGCCAACAAAGGGCCAATCATCCAAGGAATGGGCGTTTTGAGCCATTGGCAAAGCAATGCGGCGGCCACTGCCACCAGCAATGTCAGTGCAATTTGAGAAAAGTAAGCCAACGAACGCAAAAATCAACTCACCGGTTCATTCGGCTTTCACAAAGCGTGCTTAAAGCGTTAAAAGAATGGCCGGCCAACAGGGCATCAAGCATGTTTGCGAATGCTGTCGGCCAACACATTGACCATTTTGTCGATGTGCTCTTTTTCCACAATGTAGGGTGGGCAAAGGACCAAGTTTTCACCGGCCGCTCGCACCAACACACCTTTGTTGTAGCAGTCTAGGAAGATGTCGTAGGCGCGTTTGCCGGGGGCACCCGCAATGGAAGACAACTCGACCGCACCCGCCAAGCCGAGGCTGCGAATACCAATGACATTGGGCAGCCCTTTGAAGGCGCTGTGCATGGCGTCGCCCAAGACAGGGCCCATTTGACCGGCCCGTGCAAACAGGTTTTCTTCTTTGAGCAGTTTCAAGGTGGCAATGGCCGCAGCGCAAGACACAGGATGGCCAGAGTAGGTGTACCCATGGAAAAATTCAATGGCGTAATCGGGCGCACCTGAGTTCATCATGGCGTCGTAGATGAAATCACGGCAGACCACGCCGCCCAAGGGAATGACGCCATTGGTCACGCATTTGGCGAAGTTGAGCATGTCTGGCACCACGCCGTAATAATCGGCGCCGAAGTTGGTGCCCATGCGGCCAAAGCCTGTAATGACCTCGTCAAAAATAAGCAAAATGCCATGCTTGTTGCAAATTTCGCGCAGGCGTTTCAGGTAGCCTTTGGGCGGCAAATACCAACCTGCAGAACCCGCAACCGGCTCGACAATGATGGCGGCCACATTGCTGGGGTCGTGCAAAGCCAAAATGCGCGTTTCCAGTTCCACCAGCGGGTCTTCTTGCCAGACGGGTTCTTGGTTGTGAATGTAGGCATGGTTCACGGGGTCGTGAATGAAGCGCATGTGGTCGACACGGGGCAGCAATTGGGCGCCATAGACTTTGCGGTTGGCGGGCAAACCACCCACGCTCATGCCGCCAAAGTTGACGCCGTGGTAGCCCTTCTCGCGCCCAATGAACACATTGCGGTGACCTTCACCGCGGGCACGGTGATAGGCCAATGCGACCTTCAAGGAGGTGTCGGCAGCTTCAGAACCAGAGTTGCAAAACAGCACCTTGTTCAAGTCGCCTGGGCACAAGTCGGCAATCATTTGCGCGGCCTGAAAGGCTTGGTCGTTGCTGATTTGAAAGGCCGTGGCGTAGTCCAGGGTGTCGAGCTGTTTTTTGATGGCTTCGGCAATGGGCTTGCGGTTGTGCCCCGCGCCCACACACCACAAGCTAGAAATGCCATCGATCACTTGGCGGCCATCGTGGGTGGTGAAGTGCATGCCTTCTGCGGCCACGAAAATGCGCGGCTCTTGCTTGAAATGGCGATTGCCTGTGAAGGGCAACCACTGGTGGTCCATGTTGAAGGTGGCCGCAGGGGTATTGGCGGGTTTCGCCGTGGCGAAGGGGGAATCTAAAGTTAACATGAATGTGCCTTTAAGCTGATGGCTGGCGTTAATGTGTACCACTCAGTGTAAATTGACCCACTGTAGATCGCAATCACTATTTCAGTGTCGATCACAGAAAGTCACGACTGTTTTGACCTTTGATTGAGCACAGCCGGGTCCTAAATACAAAAATTTATCGCCTTCCCTGCGACAATAGCCACCATGAATCATGCCTACATTTTGACGCTTTCCTGCCCCGACAGAACGGGCATCGTGCACGCTGTTTCAGGGTTTTTGCTGGAACGCGGCGGCAACATTGAAGAAGCCGCTCAATACAACGACCCCGCAACAGGCCTGTTTTTCATGCGCGTGCAGTTTGCCTGCGACGCAGTGAACGAAGCCGATTTGCGCACCCAGTTGGTCAGTTTTGCAGCCCCCTTCCACATGACCTGGAACCTGCACAGCACCACACAGCCCATGCGCACCGTCATTTTGGTCAGCAAAGAGGGCCATTGCCTGAACGATTTGCTGTTCCGCTGGAAAAGTGGCTTGCTGCCCATCGACATTCGCGCCATTGTCAGCAACCACCGAGAGTTTTACCCATTGGCGGCCAGCTACAACGTGCCCTTTCACCACATTCCCGTCACGGCCAACAACAAGGCCGAAGCCGAGGCCAAGCAGTTCGAGATCATCCAATCAGAAGGCGCAGAGTTGGTGGTGTTAGCGCGTTACATGCAAATTTTGTCGGACGGTTTGTGCCGCAAGTTGTCAGGTCGTGCCATCAACATTCACCACTCCTTCTTGCCCAGCTTCAAGGGCGCCAAGCCTTACTACCAAGCGCATGATCGTGGTGTCAAATTGATTGGCGCCACGGCCCACTATGTCACGGCTGATTTAGACGAAGGCCCCATCATTGAGCAAGACGTGGCCCGTGTGGACCACTCCAAAACCGTGGACGATCTGACCACCCAAGGCCGCGACACTGAAAGCCAAGTGCTGGCGCGCGCTGTGAAGTGGCACAGTGAACACCGTGTGCTGTTGAATGGCCACAAAACAGTGATCTTTAAATAGTTTCAACCATCATTCTGAATGCCTCTTTTGAATTGAGAATTTGACATGAACGCTTTGACCAACTTGGATGCACTGTCGCGCGCTGATCGGCAAGCACAAATCGTTCGTGCCTTGAGCGCTGTGATGCCCGCGCACACTTTGCTCTACACCTTGGAAGACACCGTGCCTTATGAGTGCGATGGCCTGACGGCTTACCGCGAGCGGCCCCTTGTGGTGGCTTTGCCCGAAACCGAAAGCCAAGTCCAAGCTGTTTTAAAAACGTGCCATGCCTTGGCGGTGCCTGTGGTGGCACGCGGTGCAGGGACCGGTTTGTCGGGCGGCGCCATGCCCCACAAACTGGGCGTGACCTTGTCGATGGCCAAGTTCAATCAGATTCTCAAAATGGACCCGTTGTCTAGAACAGCAGTGGTTCAGTGCGGTGTTCGCAACTTGGCCATTTCTGAGGCTGCTTCAGTGCATGGTTTGTATTACGCACCCGATCCGTCCAGCCAAATTGCCTGCACCATTGGTGGCAATGTGGCCGAAAACTCAGGGGGTGTGCACTGCCTGAAATATGGCCTCACCTTGCACAATGTTTTGAAAGTCAAGGGCTTCACCATCGAAGGCGATGCTGTCACTTTTGGCAGCGATGCTTTAGACACTTCCGGCTTTGATGTGTTGTCGGTGCTGGTGGGCAGCGAGGGCATGCTGGCCATCACCACAGAAGTCACCGTCAAGTTGGTGCCCAAGCCTCAATTGGCGAGATGCATCATGGCCAGCTTCGATGACATTCGCAAAGCAGGCGATGCAGTGGCCGCCGTCATTGCAGCGGGCATCATTCCAGCAGGCCTAGAAATGATGGACAAGCCCATGACTGCAGCGGTAGAAGATTTTGTACACGCAGGGTACGACTTGAACGCCGCGGCTATTTTGTTGTGCGAAAGCGATGGCACACCCGAAGAAGTTGCAGAAGAAATTGGCCGCATGAGCGATGTCTTGATTGGGTCTGGCGCCACCGCCATCACCGTCAGCAAAGACGAAGCCGAGCGCTTGCGCTTTTGGAGTGGCCGTAAAAATGCGTTTCCTGCATCAGGCCGCATCAGCCCCGACTACATGTGCATGGACTCCACCATTCCGCGCAAGCGATTGGCCGACATTTTGTTGGCCATTGCCGAGATGGAAAAGAAATACCAGCTGCGCTGCGCCAATGTGTTTCACGCGGGCGATGGCAACCTGCACCCGCTCATTTTGTTTGATGCCAACGACGCCGATCAAATGCACCGCTGTGAATTGTTTGGTGCCGATATTTTGGAAACCAGCGTAGCCATGGGCGGCACCGTCACAGGCGAGCATGGTGTGGGCATTGAAAAACTCAACAGCATGTGCGTGCAATTTTCGACCGAAGAAAATGCGCAGATGTTTGCCTTGAAAAAAGCTTTTGATCCACTGGGTTTGCTCAACCCTGGCAAGGTGATTCCGACACACAACCGATGTGCAGAGTACGGCAAAATGTTGGTGCGTGGTGGGAAAATATCACACCCAGATTTACCGCGGTTTTAAACAGCCTGCATCTCTTCGAACCCAGTCTGCGTACTGGGTTTTTTACTGGCGTACACCAAAAATAGCCGTGCCCACACGCACACACGTGCTGCCCTCAGCAATGGCGGCTTCTAAATCGGTTGTCATGCCCATGGACAAAGTATCCAACTTCAAACCGGCCGCATTCAAACTGTCGAACAGTTCTTTGGCTTGACGATGAACCATGCGCGCTGCAAGCTCGTTGGCAGCAGGCTCCGGAATGGTCATGAGGCCGCGCAGTTGCAGACGAGGTAATTTGGCAACGGCTTGTGCCAGCGCGAGCAGTTCTTGAGGTGCAACGCCCGATTTGTTGTTTCCCCCATCGACATTCACTTGCAAGCAAATTTGCAAGGGCGGCAAGTGATTGGGTCTTTGCGATGACAAACGCTCGGCAATTTTCAAACGGTCAATGCTGTGAACCCAAGCAAAATTCTCAGCCACCAACTTGGATTTGTTGCTTTGAATGGGGCCGATGCAATGCCACTCCAAAGGCAGATCTGCCAATGACGCAATTTTATCGACGCCCTCTTGAATGTAGTTTTCACCAAACGCCCATTGTCCTGCCGCATGCGCTTCGCGCACAGCTTGTGCCGACATGGTCTTAGAGACTGCCAAAAGTTTCACTGCGTCTGATGCTCGGCCAGACGCCGTAGATGCAAGTTCAATTCGCTTGCGGACTTTCTGAAGATTGTTTGAAACTGTGTCATGCATGGAAACAAGCTTAACAAATCTCACAGCACAAAGGAAATTCAATGGATTGGCAACGCATCTTGCAGGCGGCACGAAACCTTGGTGCCTCCGATGTTCACCTGTCTGCAGGTGAGGTGCCTTGGTTCAGGATGGATGGCACGATGCGGCGTTGGCTCCACCCGCACAGCCCTGCCCACTTGCAAACCCTTCAAGCCAGGTGCTTGTTAGAACTTCTCGACACGCTTTGCCCGGACAGGGCGGAGGCGCAAACAAAGACCGGCTTTGCCTTCAACCATCTCGACTTCGCTGTGTCGCTCGAAGGACTGGGTAGGTTTCGCGTCAATGCCTATTTGCAAGCGCGCGGCCCCGCGATGGCCTTGAGACTGATCCCTGACACATTGCCAGATTTGAAAGCACTGGGTGCGCCAGAATGCGTGGCTTCTTGGGGTCGGCATGCGCATGGCTTGGTTCTCATGACGGGCCCCACAGGCAGCGGCAAATCCACGCTACTTGCGGCCTTGTTGCATGACATCAACCAGCACTCTGAAGGCCATCTGCTGACCCTTGAAGATCCCATCGAGTATGAGCATGCACCGCTTCAGTGTTTGATTCATCAGCGTGAAGTAGGGCGCGACACCCCCGACTTTGAATCGGGTTTGCGCGCTGCACTGCGCGAAGACCCCGACGTGATTTTGGTGGGCGAGATGCGCGACGCCGCCACCATTCGATTGGCACTCACAGCGGCCGAAACGGGTCACTTGGTATTGTCCACCTTGCACACGGCCAGCGCACCACAAGCCGTTGACCGTCTGGTGGACGCGTTTTCATCTCACGAAAAAGATGCGGTACGCGCCTTGTTTGCTGAAAATTTGATTGCCGTTTTGGCGCAAACGCTGTGTCCTCAGTTGGGGGGTGTGGGCCGTGTGGCAGCGCATGAAATCATGGTGGGTACGCCAGCTGTTAAAAATCTCATCCGCGAGGGCAAGGTGAGTCAACTTTATTCAGCCCTTCAAACGGGGCAAGCCGCTGGCATGCAAACGCTGGACCAAAGCCTCCTGCGCCACTTTCAATCGGGACACATTTCGGCCGACACTTTGCGACTTTTAAGCAAGTTCCACCCAAAACCACAATCTGATGGACAATCGCTAGCTTGAACCATTTTTCAACCTCACTCCACAGACAATCATGAGCAGCCTGAACGCAAAAACCTACGAATCCGCTCCTTCTCAACATGTGGCCTTTATTGGCCTAGGCGTCATGGGCTATCCCATGGCGGGTCACTTGGCCCGCGCCGGCCACGCAGTGACGGTTTACAACCGCAGCGCGGCCAAAGCAGCTGCATGGTGCCAAGAGTTTGCCGACAGCCGCCAGCCTGCGCATGCGCCAACGCCGCGCGAAGCTGTAGCCCATGCCGATATCGTCTTTTGTTGCGTGGGCAATGACGAAGATTTGCGCGCGGTGGTACTGGGCGCAGACGGTGCTTTTGCTGGCATGAAAAAAGGCGCCATTTTGGTCGACCACACCACGGCCTCTGCCAATGTTGCGCGCGAACTTTACGCAGCGGCCAAAGCACAAGGTCTGCATTTCATTGACGCGCCCGTTTCTGGGGGTCAGGGCGGTGCTCAAAATGGCTTGCTGACTGTCATGTGTGGTGGCGATGTTGGCATTTTTGAAGCCACCAAGCCAGCGGCCATGGCTTTCTCTCGCGCCTACACCTTGATGGGCGAATCTGGCGCCGGTCAACTCACCAAAATGGTCAACCAAGTGTGCATTGCGGGTTTGGTGCAAGGTTTGTCAGAAGCCATTGCCTTTGGCCAAAAAGCAGGCCTCGACATGAATTTGGTGTTGGACGTGATCGGCAAGGGTGCCGCGCAAAGTTGGCAAATGGACAACCGCGGCAAAACCATGGTGGCTGATAAATTCGATTTTGGTTTTGCTGTCGATTGGATGCGCAAAGACTTGGGACTGGTCATGGACGAGGCCAAACGCAATGGTGCACGTTTGCCCGTCACAGCTTTGGTCGACCAGTTTTATGCCGACGTGCAGCAAATGGGCGGCAAGCGCTGGGACACTTCTAGCTTGATCAAACGTCTGGGCTAAGCACGTCTGGCAAGACTCAAGAAAAAAGGGGCTTTGATTGAATCAGAGCCCCTTTTTCAATGGCGCAAAATGCTTTAAAGTTTGGGTTGTGCTTGAGAGGAAAAGGGCTGCGCGCTGATGCGTTTCAATTCTTCTTCGGTAATGATGTCAAAGACCCTGACCACCTTCACCACGCCACTCACACTGCCACTGCGTGCAATTTCTGAAGCGCGTTGCGCCTCACGCGAAGTGACGCGGCCCATCAAATAAACAATACCGCGCTCAACGATCACTTTGAATGCGTTGGATTGCAAGTCTTTGGCGTCCACCATCAAGGCTTTGATTTGGCCTGTGGTGATGATGTCTTTGGAGCGCTGGGTCAGAGAGCTGGCAGGCTCAATGGCCAGGTCGTTGACCACGGAGCTGACATTCTCTTGGCTTTTGGCCAGTCTTTCAGCGCGTTCTCTTTCTGCGGCCGAGCTGACTTCACCCGTCAACAACACCATGCGGTTGTAACTGGTCACATTCACATGTGAGGCATCACTCAAATTCTGACGCAAGCCCTGGGCAGTTCGAAGCTCAATGCTCTCGTCTTCTAGCTGGATGCCTGCGGTACGGCGATCGATGGCGACAAAACCACCCATGACGGCACTGCCAACGACCAAAGGGGCACAGGCCGACAAACTGGCCACCATGGCACTGGCCGTCAAAACAGAAAGCATCCAACGATTGAAATTGAGGTTCACTTGAAAAGTCCTTAGAAAGTCTTGGAATATTTTAAGCGCGTTGATACAGAAAAGGAATGCCCTTCTTTGGCTCATGCCACGGCGTCTTGGTCGCCCATCAGTTGGGCGTCTACGCCATCGCACAAACAGTGAAGGGCCAATTGCTGAACCTCGCGAATGCGCGCCGCACGATCGTGCGGAATGCCCACATGCACATCTGTTTCGCGCAGGGCTTTGGCCACTGAGCCTCCGCCCTTGCCCGTCAGGGCAATGGCGGTCATGTCACGTTCGTGCGCGGCATGCAAGGCACGCATCAAGCCCTCTTCCTCACCTGTAGAGGTGAGCAACAACAGCACATCGCCGGCCTGACCTAAAGCGCGCACCTGCCTGGCCAAACTGGCATACGCAGGATCGCCCAAACCCTCGTGCCGCAAGGCAACGGCTGCCAATTCGGGGCGCTCGCGCTCAAAGCCACCCACAAACAAACTGGCGAAATACTGGGCCAACGCGGCCGCACTGCCCTCACCACAGACCAACACTTTGCCACCACTGGTGACGCAAGCCATGAGCGCCTGTACGCCAGCATCCAAGGGCTTGGCCAGGGTTTCGGCCGCTTGGTATTGCAAATCGGCGCTGTCGATGAAGTGTTGTTGAATGCGCAGCTCTAACATGAACAGGATGATACTCGCAGCCGATTCAAAGCCGCCACGGCGGCCCTTAAGAAACCGCATCAAAAGCAGCCTTGACCCAAATCATGCCTTCGGGCTCCCAAGCGATGACGTCAAAACGCGCTGGCGGGAGTGGTCGCCAGCGCATGAGGAAAAACCGAGCTGCAAAAACAAGGCGCCGCTGTTTGACAGCACCCACACTGCCCAAAGCACCTCCAAATTGCGCCAAGGCACGCTTTCGAACCTCGACAAACACCACCGTGCTGTCGGATTCTTGCAAAATGAGGTCAATTTCACCACCACCCCGTCCGGGCGTTCGATAATTGCGTTGTAACAAATGCAAACCTTGTTGTTGCAAAAAGATCAGCGCTGCATCTTCCGCGGCATCGCCACTTTGCTTACTTGTCCGATTGAGGAACACCATTGAATTTGCCTTCTGAAAAATCTGAAGCCATGCCAGCCACGACTTACAACAAGGCATTTCAAGCGGCCCGTGAAGCGGTAGGCCCGCAAAACCACCCGGCCAGCACACTGTATGTGGTGGCCACGCCCATTGGCAATCTGGCCGACATCACTTTGCGTGCTTTGTATGTGATTGAAAGGGCCAACACCCTGGCCTGCGAAGACACGCGTCACACCCAACAGCTTTTGCGCGCCTATGGCTTGGACAGAAACAATTCGCAGTTGTTGGCGGTCCATCAGCACAACGAAGCAGAGGCGGCAGCGCAAGTGATTGCACGCTTGGCTCAAGGCGAACGCGTGGCCTATGTCAGCGATGCAGGCACGCCGGCCATCAGCGACCCCGGTGCAAGACTGGTTGCTGCGGTAGCTGCTGCGGGTTATCGCGTCATGCCTTTGCCAGGTGCTAGCAGTGTGACCACGCTGCTCAGCGCTGCAGGCGTGGTGGGCGAAGGCGGCTTTGTCTTCTCGGGCTTCCTGTCTTCCAAAGCCTCGGAAAGACAACGCGCCATTGAAACGCTGAGCGGTGAGCCACGTGCCGTGGTGCTGCTTGAAGCGCCACATCGCATTGAGGCCTTGGCTCAGGCTCTTGCCATGTTGGGCAGCCGATTGATCACGGTGGGCCGTGAGTTGACCAAACAATTTGAAACCGTGTACACCGTTGAAGCGCAAAAATTACCAGCTTGGTTTGCAGAAAAAGCCGACAACGTGCGGGGTGAGTTTGCGTTGGTCATTCACGCATTGGATAAGCCTAAGGCAGAGAATGATGCAGCCTTAGATGCCAACACTTTGCGCACTTTGAAATTGCTGCTGGCTGAATTGCCTTTGAAAACCGCCGTCAAAATGACCAGCGATATCACGGGTGTTTCCAAGAACCTGGTTTATGACACAGCGCTCAGCTTGAAGAAGGGCCTTGACTAGCGTTTGCGCAGACCCAGCCACATCACGGTGCCCACCACCAAGAAGGCCCCGACCAGTTGAATGGGTGCAATCGCTTGATCGAGCAAAGCCCAAGCCAAGACCAAGGCAAACACGGGCTCTACGTTCATGATGGCCGAGTTGCCCACCACGCCCAACTTGGGCAAGACCGTGAACAAAATGGTGAAGGCCGTGCCGTACAAAAACGACAACATGCCAAGCCCCCACCATCCAGCAGGTGCTTGCGGCAAATGAAAGCCGCCCTGACTCATGGCCGCAGCCACTGCCAAAATTCCCACAATGGACATCGAAGAAAAAGTTCGCACGCGGCCATCTAGGCCGGTGGTTTCATGTTGCGTGTAGACCAAGGCCAAGCCAAAGGTTGCGGAGGCTGCTAACGCAAACGCCACCCCAGCACCAATTTGTGACCAATGCTCTGCCGCGCCAAGGCCAGAAGCTGCGCCCAACACATCGAGCGCCAAGGCCAAGCCGGCCAACAAAATGGGCATGCTCCAAAGCACAGCTTTTTCAGCTTGGTGCTTGTACAGAACACGCGCCCAAAAAGCGGTCGACAAGGGGTAGGTGTTAAAGGCCAACAAGGCCAAGGCCACAGGCAGTCTGGCCACCGATGAATACAAGCACACGCTTTGAACAGCAATGAGTCCGCCAATGATCAACATGTATTTTTTGTGGTTGGGCTCAACTTGAATGTGAACTTTTTGTTGCCACAAAATCAAACCTACCACCACCGCTGTCAGCACACTGCGAAAGCTGACTGCTGTGACCACATCTACGCCGTTGTTAAAAGCAAGCCTTGCTGCCACATGGTTGGCGCCCATCATGAAGGCGATCAGCAGCAAGGTAGCGAAGGCCGTGGTCGTGAGCGATTTCGATGTTTCAGTCATGCGCTCATTCTGCAGGATAAAGCCCGTGCACCCGCGCATGCAGGCGACTCAGGCCCAGCAGCGCATCGGTGTAAGGTGTGCTGACTTGGGTGAGTTGCCCCAATTCGCGCACCACACTCACCAAGGCATCAAGCTCCACCGCTTTGCCCGCCTCGACGTCTTGCAACATCGAGGTTTTAAAAGCGCCCAACTTGCGGGTGACGGCATGTCGATCTTCTGGCGTTTGCGCAATAGGGATGCCCATTTTTTCACCAATGGCTTTGGCTTCGAGCATGATCTTGGACACAAAATCTCGTACCAAGTCGTCTTGCAAAATCAAATCGGTGGTGGCGCCTGTAAAGGCACTGATGGGGTTGACGGTCATGTTGCCCCACAGCTTGTACCAAACATCTTTTTGAATTTGTGCCGAGGCACTGGCATTGAAACCTGCGGCTTTTAAAGCACTCACGAGTTGTTGCACACGCTCACTGGCTGGCCCATTTTGCGTGGCTGGACCCACTATCAAGCCATGCCCAAAGTGATGGCGCACCACGCCTGGAGCATCCAAGGAACAACTTGAGTGCACCACGCAGCCCACCACATGGTGAGCGGGAATGGCATGGCCAATGAGGCCTTCAGGATCTATGGTTTTCAGGCGCGTGCCTTGAAGCGATTCGCCGAAGCCCTCAAAGAACCACCAGGGCACACCATTCATGGCTGTCAACACCATGGTGTTCGGTGCTAGCAAAGGCGCGATGCCTTTGGCCACATCGACCATGGCGGGCGCTTTGACCGACACAATGACAAGGTCTTGCGGGCCTAAATCAGCTGGATCGGCCGATGCTTTGACAGGCGCCTTCAAGTGCGTTTCATCCGTTTCAAATTGCGCTTGGGTTTGAATGCACTGCAGGCCATTTTTTTTCAAAGCCGCCAGCGTGGCACCGCGCGCCACCACGCTCACTTCATGACCTGTTCGCGCCAAGTGCACGCCAATCCAACCGCCAATGGCGCCTGCGCCGTAAATACAAACTTTCATAAACGATAGCTTTCCTCGGGTTTGTGCAATTGACGATCCACTTGTCGAATCAGGGCATCTAAAACATCATTGCCTGCGCCATGGTTCGGGTTGAACTGCAGCGCATCGCGTGTGCACTTGGCTGCAACGTCTTCGCTGACTGGAATGACTTGCGAAGGGCCGCCCATGCTGAACGTGGCCAGTTGAATTTCGCAGGCGCGTTGCAAAGTCCACAGGATGGCAAATGTTTGAGGCAAGGTAGCGCCCCAAGACAGCAAGCCATGGTTGCGCAAGATGACGGCTTGTTTGTTGCCAATGCTTTTCAGCAGACGGGGCGCTTCTTCAGAATGAATGGTGATGCCCTCAAAGTCATGGTACGCAAGCATGTTGTGCAATTGCGCAGTGTAGAAATTGGTTTGCTGTAAACCTTCTTTCAGGCAGGCCACCGAAACACCCGCGGTGGTGTGCGTGTGCATCACACAATGCGCCTCGGGCAGGTTGTCGTGCAAAGCAGCATGCACCGTGAAACCAGCAGGGTTCACAGGATAGGGTGAGCCGTCAAGCGCCTTGCCCTTCAAATCAATTTTGACCAAGTTACTGGCGGTAACTTCGCTGTAGTGCAGGCCAAAGGGATTGATTAAAAAATGTTTTTCTGTGCCGCAGACCTCTTGCGGCAAGCGCAAGGTGATGTGGTTGTAAATCATTTCTGTCCAGCCCAAAAAGGCGAACACACGGTAGCAAGCTGCCAGCTGTACACGGGCCTCCCACTCTTTGGGATGGACTTCATGTTGCAGCGAGCGTGTAGCAGGTAATTGGTGCGACAACATGTTCAATACACCTGGCCAGAACTGGGCAAGGCCATGCCAGCATCAGGCTTGAATTGGCGCACCAATGCCGAAGTTTGGCGAACCAAAATTTGAGTGTCTAAGCCCACGGCCACAAACAAGGCGCCTAGGGACAAATAGTGTTTCGCTTGGGTCACATCCGACGTCAAAATGCCTGGCGCTTTGCCCGCTTTCAAAATCCGTGCAATGGCATCTTCAATGGCGGCTTGCACTTCCGGGTGGTTGGGATCACCCACATGGCCCAAAGATGCCGACAAATCTGCAGGCCCAATGAACACGCCATCCACACCAGGTGTGTTGGCAATGGCGTCTAAGTTTTTCAAGGCTTCACGCGTTTCGGCTTGTACCAACAAGCACACTTGTTCGTTAGCCTCTTGGGTGTAGTTGGGAAACATGCCCCAGCGTGAAGCGCGCGCGCCGCCCATGCCGCGCACACCGCCCTTGCCGTCATTTTGAGGGTAACGCATGGCTTGAACACATTGCGCTGCTTGCTCAGCAGTGTCAATCATCGGAATGAGCAAGGTCTCGGCGCCCAAATCCAAGTACTGCTTGATCAGTGCCGTGTCGCCCACTGGCACGCGTGCAATGGCGTTGTTGACGGGATAGGCCGCAACAGTTTGAAGTTGCTGTTGAATGCTTTGCAAGTTGTTGGGCGCATGCTCGCCATCAATCAACAACCAGTCGAAGCCAGCCATGGCGCACATTTCTGCGCTGTAACTGCTGGCAAGGCCCATCCACAAACCAATTTGGGCGTGTTTTCCAGTGATGGCTTTTTTGAAACGATTCACGGGTGTTTTCATCATGTTTCTTTCTTAAACGAATTTAAATTGCAAACGACCTAGCGGGCCATAATCAGCATCGAACACATCGCCTACTTTGGCTGGAACTGGTTTTGTAAAGGAGCCGGCCAATACAATTTGTCCGGCTTTCAAATGCTCGCCCCATGGCGCCAACTTGTTGGCAAGCCAAGCAATGCCCACCGCGGGGTGGCCTTGAACGCCTGCCGCCAAACCCGTTTCTTCGACCACGCCATTCAACTTCAGAATGGCGCCGCACCACGGCAAGTTGGTTGTGAGCGGATTGACTTTTTCGGCGCCCACCACAATGCCTGCGTTGGCTGCGTTGTCACTGATGGTGTCAAACACTTTGCGCATCACTTTGGTGTGGCGGTCAAATTGCTCAATGCGCGAATCGATGATTTCAATGGCCGGCGTGACATAGTCCGTGGCTGCCAACACTTGATCAACTGTGACATCAGGGCCTTGCAGGTCTTTCTTCAAGACAAAAGCCAACTCGACTTCGACACGTGGCACCACAAAGTCTGTGTGCGCAATGTTCAACACGTGTCCGGGCTTGCAGGTGTACAACATGTTGTCGAGCAAGGTGCCGTAATCGGGCTCGTCTATTTGACTGGCCTGTTGCATGGCGCGTGACGTGAGGCCAATTTTGTGGCCAATCACTTGGCGGCCCTCGGCCAATTGCAGCGCCACCCATGCACGGCTCACGCGATAACCATCTTCAATGCTCATGCCCGGAAAGCGCTTGGAAAAGTGCTCTACTTGCTGACGTGTTTTTTGCGACTGCTGCAACTCAGCGGCCAGTTGTGCAATTTGTGCGGAATCAAACATACAGGCTGTCTTTCAAAACAGGAAGTGCTGTGCGCTTAGTTAAAGCGCAGCAAACAAAGGGTGCACATTGCTGTGCTTGTGGTCAAACACCTCAGGGCCCACATCGATTTGCAAAGTAATGCCGATGTGCCTTGTCACAAATAAGTCTGCGAAATGTTTTTTTGTAACTGCCACCAAAATTTCACCAGCGCGTTGGTGGGTGGCCTCGCTGCGCCCCTTGCCCATTCGCACATTCAAATAAACGAAGGCGTAGTCTTCTGAGCCACCGTGCGGATTCTTGTCAAACTTGGCAGCCCTGCGCCCAGCAGCGCCTCCATCGGCCACGGCGTAATGTGGCGCTGGATAGGCCATCACACGCGTGCCACCGGTTGGAAACACTTGCTTGCCCGATTCATCAAGCACGGTGAGCATGGCATCGGCCAAGTCGCGGCACAAAACTTTCATGTTGGTTTCTGCGTCCAACTGACCGGTATAGAGAATGACCAAATGCGGCATGAGGTGTCTTTCTAAATTACAAACGCCGCGCGCCAGCGGCATACACCGCAGCGGGGTCTTTCAAGCTGTTGAGGTTGAGCGCATAGGACGCGCCGCCTTCTTCAGCGCTCACAGGATTGACCGGAAACACCACATTGATTTGTCCAGTGCCCGAGCTTGGAAAATAGGGGGTGATCACTTCGGCTTTCCCTTGGTAGTGGTCCCAGCCCAGTACGCCTAGCAACATGGCTGTGTCGTGCATGAAGCCTTCGCCATGACCTTTGGCGGCGTACTCGGGCAACATGGCGCAGAAAGTTTTCCAGTCGCCTTGCTGCCAAAGTTCAACCACGTTGTGGTCAAGCTGCTCTAAAAACGGACTCCACATTTTGTTGGCGTACTCAGGTGCCAGACCATTTTGCGCGAAGCGATGCGACAAAGAGCCGCTGGCCAAAAACGCCACCTTGCCGTCATAGTTTGTCTCAACTGCACGGCGCATGGCCCAACCCAATTGCGCACTTTCGGCCAATGAGTGCACCATGCACAGCGCAGACACAGAGATCACTTTGTAGTGCCTGTCGGCGTTCATGTAACGCATGGGCACCAAGGTGCCATATTCCAAAGCCAAGCTGGTGTGCTCATGCGCCAAAGTGGTCACGCCTGCTCCATTGCAAGCCTTGGCCAAAATGTGTCCCAGTTCAGGATTGCCGTCGTATTCGTAGGGCATGTTGCTGATGAAATGGGGCAACTCGTTGCTGGTGTAGTTGCCTTTGAAATGTGCCGCATTGTTCAGATGGTAGGCCGAGTTCACCAGCCAGTGCGTATCAAACACCACAATGGTGTCGACCCCCAAAGCACGACAGCGTCTGTCAATTTCATGATGGCCATCGATGGCCGCTTGGCGGGTGCCTTTTTGAGGGCCGTCCAATTCACTCAAATACATGGAAGGCACGTGCGTGATTTTGGCGGCCAATGAAACTTGTCCCATGCTCAGACTCCCCAATGCGGTATGTGGTGCGAGCCCATGGACACCGCCACGTTTTTAGGCTCGCAAAAAACTTCGTAACTCCAGGTACCGCCTTCACGGCCGGTGCCACTCGCTTTGGTACCACCAAAAGGCTGGCGTAAATCGCGCACATTTTGGCTGTTGACAAAACACATGCCAGCTTCAACAGCAGCGGCCACGCGGTGTGCTCGGCCAATGTTTTCGGTCCAGACATAACTCGACAAACCATATTGAATGTCGTTGGCCAATTCAATCGCATGCGCTTCATCGCGGAAGGGAATTAAGCAAGCGACAGGTCCAAAGATTTCGTCCTGCGCAATCTTCATGCGGTTGTCGACATTGGCAAACACAGTGGGCCACACGAAGTTGCCTTTCTTCACGCGTTCAGAAAGTTCAGGCGCGTAAGAAGGTTTGTCCAAGCCACCGCACAAAAGCGTGGCGCCTTCTTTGGGGCCTAGCTCAATGTAGCTTTTGACTTTGGCCAAATGCGCTTGGCTGATCATGGGGCCGACGATGGTGTTTTCATCAAGCGGGTCGCCCACTGCTATGCGTTTTGCACGCTCTGTGAACTTCTGTACAAAGTCGGCATAAATGCTTTGTTGCACCAAGATGCGACTGCCCGCTGTGCAACGCTCACCGTTGTTGCTGAAAATCATGAACACTGCAGCGTCGAGTGCGCGTGGCAAGTCAGCATCTTCAAAAATCACAAAAGGTGATTTGCCGCCCAGCTCCATGCTGAACTTTTTGAGGCCGGCACTTTGCACAATTCGGTTGCCTGTGGCCGTGGAACCTGTGAAAGAAATGGCACGCACATCGGGGTGCGATACCAAAGGTTCGCCAGCATCTTTGCCATAACCATGCACCAAATTTAAAACACCAGGCGGCACACCGGCTTCCAGCGCCAGCTCGCCCAAACGTGCTGCAGACATGGGCGAGAGCTCACTCATTTTCAAAACGGCTGTGTTGCCAAAGGCCAGGCAAGGCGCTACTTTCCATGTGGCCGTCATGAAGGGCACATTCCACGGGCTGATCAAGGCGCAAACACCCACCGGATGAAACAGTGTGTAGTTCAAGTGGGTGGGTGTGGGGTAGGTATGGCCATCCACGCGTGTGCACATTTCTGCGAAGTATGAAAAATTGTCGGCAGCACGCGGCACCAATTGCTTGCCTGTTTGCGAAATGGTTTGACCGCAATCGCGTGTTTCGGTTTCGGCAATGGCGGGGACGTGCTTGGTAATGAGTTCACCCAACTTTCGCATGATCTTGGCGCGATCTGTGGCGGGCGTGGCGGCCCACTTGGGAAAGGCGGCTTTGGCTGCCGCTACTGCCTGATTGACTTCATTCAAGCCGCCTAATGAAACCTCAGCCAAAACTTCTTGTGTGGCGGGATCGCGGGTTTCAAAAGTCTCAGCGCTCGCAACTGAGCGTCCTTCGATTAAATGATCAATGCGCATTTCTATTCCTAATTTCTTGTCTGTTTACTCACCCAAGGTGTTGATCAAATCGCCCACACCTTCGATGCGGGTCACAATCACATCACCCACTTCACAATTGACCACGCCATCGGGGGTGCCTGTCAAAATCAAATCGCCAGGCTGCAAAGTCATGAACGCGCTGAAATACTCAATCAAAGTGGGCACATCAAAAATCATGTCGCGTGTGTGGCCGCTTTGGGTCACTTTGCCGTTCACAGTCGTTTGCAAACTTAAATTCATGGGGCTGCCATACGCGTCGTGAATGTCTTTGGCATCCACCAACCAAGGACCAATCGGTGTGCAAGTGTCGCGGTTCTTCACACGGAAGTTGGGCCGGTACCAGTTTTCCAAATAATCTCGAATGGCGTAATCGTTGGCCACGGTGTAGCCACCCACATAGTCGTAAGCGTTTTCTTTTTTCACATGCTTGGCGGTGCGGCCAATGACCACCGCCAGTTCACACTCGTAATGCATGTAAGTCACGCCTTGCGGTCTGAGCGTCAGAGCTTTGTGACCGATGAGGGAGGCTTCACCTTTCACAAATACCAAAGGCTCTTCGGGCGCTTTGAAAGCCAATTCTTTGGCGTGGTCGGCATAGTTCAAACCCAAAGCCAAAATAGTTCTGGCTTGTGGCACTGGGGCCAAGGGCGGCAACCAAACCACCTCGTCAAACTTCAAGCGTTTGCCAGCCCAAGGGCTGCGCGTCAGCAACAACTCGCCATCGGACTCAACGGCCTCGTGCACAGCGCCAGCCCAAGCAATGCGTGCGTGTTTCATGCTGCCGCTCCTACAAACTGATTGACCAAGCTCTCAAAGCCAGGCGCTGAAATTTCTACCAGATCGCCCACTTTGGCCCGTGGCCGCTTGCCATCCGGCAAGCAATCACTGCCCAACAACAGCACATCGCCTTCTTGAAAAGTCATGAAATCTGAAATGTCAGCAAGTAGTTTTTGAGATGCACGCACGGTGTCTGCATAGTTCACGCTTTGCACCGTTTGACCATTCACCTTGACAGTGAGCACCACGGCATCGGTTTGAACGTCTGCAACTGATTTGGCTTGCGCACCCACGCCCAAAAAACCATCGACACATTTGAATTTGACGGGCGGCCTGTAATAGCTCTCATGTGGAATAGACACATCGTTGACCAACACACAAGCCATCACACTGGCATTTGCGCCAAAGACCCACGCCAAATTAGCGCCCACATCGACTTCAAGCACATTCGAAGGTATGACGATCTTATTGCCCGAAGCGGTGAAGGTGTTGGCCGTTTTGATGAACAACACGGGCGCTTTGGGTGCGCCTTTGTAGGGCGCTTCGGGCATTTGCGGGGCTCTGAGGTCCCACTCTCTTTTGAAATTGAGCAGCGCGCCGTAGACGGTGCCAATTGGCCAATAAGGCTTCAAATTGTTTTTCATGGTGATGCCATCTCTTCTGAATTCAATTCGGTCGTCAAAGTTTCCAGTTGAATCACCGCGTCTAGCAGTTGATACAACTGCGCTAATTTTTGTTTGCCCAATTCACTTTCCATAAAGGCGTAATGCGCCTCGATAGCCTCTGACAGTTGGGCCACCTTGCTCAAGCCCAAGGCGGTGGCGCGAACCACGGTTCTGCGCGCATCTTGCGGGCAACGCCGACGCTCAATCAGGCCATCCCTGGCCATTCGCGTCAGCACGCCTGTCAAACTTGGACCTAACAAAAAAGCCTCGCGAGCCACACGGCCTGTTTCCACACCTTCGGCGCAGTGGGCGTTTTCACCCAACACGCGCAACACACGCCATTGCTGATCAGACAGGCCATGCTCTCTGAGGCTAGGCCGTGTGTGCGTCATAACCGCCTCGCGTGCTTGAAGCAGCAGGCGAGGTAAGTTGCGGTGGACGAAAGCTTGTGTTTTCATGGCAATGGTATTTATTTAACATGTTAAATGAATTTCGGGCTTCCAGGAAATCGGGTAAACCCGCCTTTTTCAAACACCTACGCCTCGGCGAATCATGTGGTGAGCTTCAAGCCAGTGAATAATTGCGACATGAACGCATCTTTTTTTGACAAACACAGCATCCGATTGATTCAAGCGCCCATGGCAGGTTCGCAAAACCATCGGCTGGCTGCAGCTGTTTTCCTAGCAGGCGGCTTGGGCAGTATGCCTGCGGCCATGCTCACAGCTGAGCAACTGCAAACTGAACTCAGCGCATTTGAAGATGCCATCGCCGCTCCCACAGACATACCCCTTCAGTGGGGCGGATGCTTGCCCGTGAACGTCAACTTTTTCTGCCACACCCCACCCACCGAACAACTTGAAAAAGAAGTGGCTTGGCGCCAGCAACTCACGCCTCTTTATCAAGCGTACGGTATTGACCCTCAGTCCGTCGGTTCAGGCCTTGGCCGCGCACCCTTCAGCTTAGAAAGTTTGAAGCTGATGGGCCAATTCAAGCCGGCCGTGGTGAGCTTTCACTTTGGCCTTCCCAAAGCGGAATGGGTTCAACAGCTCAAATCATGGGGTCTTCAAATTTGGTCTTCTGCCACCACTGTTGAAGAAGCGCAATGGTTGGAACAACAGGGCGTCGACGCGGTCATTGCCCAAGGCCTTGAAGCGGGCGGCCATCGCGGCATGTTTCTCTCAGAAGATCTGAGCACGCAAATGGGCTGTATGGCGCTACTGCCTCAAATCATCAAAGCAGTGAAGTTGCCCGTGATTGCAGCGGGTGGTATTTCCACTGCAGCTGCAGTGAGTGCAGCCAAGGTATTGGGCGCCAGCGCAGTTCAAGTGGGCACCGCTTTTTTAACCAGCCACGAAGCCACCACCAGCGCATTGCATCGCCAGGCCCTCATGTCAGACGCAGCAAAGCACACCGCTCTCACCAACCTGTTCAGTGGCAGGCCCGCACGCGGCATTGTGAACAAATTCATGCGCGACTTCGGTCCTCTCAACCCAGAGGTCCCCGCCTTTCCACTGGCCACTTCGGCCGTCGCGCCTTTGCGCGCTGCTGCAGAAGCCAAAGGCCAGAGCGACTATTCGCCCTTGTGGTCTGGCCAAAACGCATCCGATTGCCAAGCCTTGCCTGCCGCCGACATCGCTCACAAACTCTTGCAAGGCTGGACTTAAGGTGGCTTGTTTTTCATTCGGCAACAGCACAGTGTTAGGCTTGCAACATGGCCAAAGATAAAAGTATTTTCACTTGCACCGATTGCGGCGGCACCACACCGCGCTGGTTAGGCAAGTGCCCCGCGTGCGGTGCTTGGAACACGCTCATTGAAAGCACCGTCGATTCAAGCGGCAGTTCTAAAAACAGATACACCAGCCAGTTTCAAGCCTTGGCCAAAACCTCAGAGCTCACCAAGCTGGGCGACATCGAAGCCACCGACATCGATCGCACCGCCACTGGTTTGGAAGAACTCGACCGAGCCTTAGGCGGCGGCGTGGTGGAAGGCGGCGTGGTTTTAATTGGCGGCGATCCTGGCATCGGCAAATCCACCCTGCTGCTCCAAGCCCTCGATGCTTTGCAACGCAAAGGCATGAACACGCTGTACGTCACCGGCGAAGAAAGCGGCGCGCAAGTGGCGCTGCGCTCTAGGCGCCTTGGCCTAGACAACAGCCAAGTTCAGGTTTTGGCTGAAATTCAATTGGAAAAAATACTGGCCACCTTGCAAACCGAGCGACCCAACATTGCCGTCATTGATTCCATTCAAACGGTGTACTCCGACCAACTCACCTCGGCTCCAGGTTCGGTGGCGCAAGTTCGCGAGTGTGCCGCCCACCTCACGCGCGCCGCCAAAGCCACCGGCACCGCCATTGTTTTGGTGGGCCACGTCACCAAAGAAGGCGCCTTGGCCGGCCCGCGTGTTTTGGAACACATGGTCGACACCGTCTTGTACTTTGAAGGCGACACACACAGCAGCTTTAGGTTGATCAGGGCCATCAAGAACCGCTTTGGTGCCGTCAACGAAATTGGCGTGTTTGCCATGACCGAAAAAGGCCTGAAAGGCGTTTCCAACCCCAGCGCCATCTTTTTGTCGCAGCACGAAGAGCCTGTGGCGGGCAGTTGCGTCATGGTCACTTTGGAGGGCACACGCCCCCTTTTGGTCGAAATTCAAGCGCTGGTCGACAGCGGCGGGCCCAGCCCGCGCCGCTTGTCTGTGGGCCTAGAAAGAGACCGATTGGCCATGCTGCTGGCGGTCTTGCACCGCCACGCAGGTGTGGCCTGCATGGACCAAGACGTGTTCGTCAATGCCGTGGGTGGTGTTCGCATCAGCGAGCCTGCAGCTGACTTAGCCGTAATGTTAGCAATCACTTCATCACTTCGTGGCAAGCCTCTGCCCAAGGGTTTCATTGCCTTTGGTGAGGTCGGCTTGGCGGGTGAAGTGCGGCCCGCACCCCGCGGTCAAGAGCGCCTGAAAGAAGCTGCCAAGTTGGGCTTTACCGTGGCTGTGGTGCCCAAAGCCAACGCGCCCAAAAAGAACGACAAGAACTTTGAAGGCCTCACCATTTATCCGGTTGACCGCATTGAAGACGCCATGAACTGTGTTCGGGGACTTTAAGATCCCGCCATGAACTTTTCAAGAATACTGATCCCGATCGGGGTGATTGTCTTTGTCGCTGGCGCCTGGCACCAGTACAAATGGCCGGGCGTAGCAGTGTCGACAGGCGCCGTCGTCATGTGGATTTTGTTGCATTTCACGCGCATGGTCACCGTCTTAAGCCGGGCCTCCAACAGGCCTGTTGGGCATGTCAGCAGCGCTGTCATGCTCAATGCCAAACTCAAAAAAGGTGTCAACCTGATGCACGTCATTGCCATGACCAAGTCTTTGGGTGTGCGTTTGTCTGAAGAAAACGCCCAGCCCGAAGTCTTCAAATGGACCGATTCAGGTGACTCATTTGTCATTTGCACATTCAAAGCTGGCAAGCTTCAGACTTGGGACATGACTCGGCCCCAAGTGACAGAAACCGAAGAATCCACAGCTTCTCTCTAAGACCCGCTTAAAGTCAGGGAAGTCAGAGAAATCAGGCCGATAAGGCTCTTAAAATGAACACTCTGCGAATCTGGCAACAAAGGACACAACAATGAGCACTGCAACACCCTCTATGGAAGACCGTGACGGCAAAATTTGGATGGACGGCAAAATGGTCGAATGGCGCGACGCCAAGATCCACGTCTTAACCCACACCCTGCACTACGGCTGCGGCGCCTTTGAAGGTGTGCGCGCCTACAAAACCATCAATGGCACGGCCATTTTCCGTTTGCACGAGCACACCGACCGCCTTTTCAACAGCGCCAAAATTTTGCGCATGAAATTGCCCTTTACCAAAGAAGAAGTGAGCGAAGCGCAAAAAGCAGTGGTGCGCGCCAACAATTTGGAAAGCGGTTACATCCGCCCTCTGACTTGGATTGGTTCCGAAAAGTTGGGGGTCAGCCCCAAAGGCAACACCATCCACCTGATGGTGGCCGCATGGACCTGGGGCGCTTACTTGGGCGAAGAAGGCTTGAAACGCGGCATTCGCGTCAAAACATCCAGCTTCACGCGCCACCATGTGAACATCACCATGACACAGGCCAAGGCCGTGAGCAACTACACCAACTCCATTTTGGCCAACATGGAAGCCGTCGATGAAGGCTACGACGAAGCCCTGTTGCTTGACCCTTCCGGCTTCGTGTCCGAAGGTGCTGGCGAAAACATTTTTGTCATCAAAGACGGTGTGATCTACACGCCCGATTTGTCGGCCGGCGCCTTGAACGGCATCACACGCAACACGGTGTTCCACATTGCCAAAGACTTAGGCTTAGAGATTGTTCAGAAGCGCATCACACGCGATGAAATTTACATCTGCGACGAAGCCTTCTTTACAGGCACTGCTGCTGAAGTCACGCCCATTCGCGAACTTGACCGCATTGAAATTGGCGCCGGCAGCCGTGGCCCCATCACAGAAAAAATTCAGACAGGTTTCTTTGACATCGTGAACGGCAAGAACCCCAAATACGCTCACTGGTTGACGCACGTTTAATTCAAAGAAGGATCTTGCTCATGAGCCAAGCTGTTGAACTTCTGGCCAAAGATTTAAACCCACAAGGTGGTGTTTTTTGTCCCAGCCCCAAGGCTGACATGAAGGTCTGGAACTCGCACCCCAAGGTTTACTTGGACGTGGCCCGTGAAGGCCATGCCAAGTGTCCCTACTGCGGCACGGTTTACCAACTGAAAGCGGGCGAAACAGTCGGTCACGGCCACTGATTCTCCCCATCCCTTCATGGCGGTGCCCACGCTGACCATAGCGGTCCTGACCAAAAACGAAGCGCACCGCATAGAGGCCTGTTTGGCCAGCGCAGCGTTTGCCGATCAGGTCTTGGTGGTCGACAGCGGAAGCACCGACAGCACCGTGGCTTTGTGCCGTCAATCGGGGGCGGATGTTTTTGAATACCCCGACTGGCAAGGCTTTGCGGTGCAACGCAATCGTCTCATTGCCCATGCCCGCGGCGATTATATTTTTTTCTTAGACGCAGACGAGCTCATCACGCCTGCGTTTCAAAAAGAACTTCAAGCCATAGTTCAGTCCAATGCCAAAGCCGTTTGGCAAATTCGGTGGCGCATGGTGGCTTATGGGCATGAGCTCAAATACTACATCTCTCGCTCCAAAGTGGAGCGGCTCTTTAGGCGTGACATGCTGAAAGAATTTGTGGGCGCCGTCCACGAGCAAGCCATTTTGCACAACGAACAGCCAGGCATGTCCACGCCGCGCAAAGTGATGGCTGCCAAGCTGCTTCACCACTCGCGCGAAACGGTGCGGGGCAGTTTAGAAAAGCTCACGCAGTACGTCATGTTGGGCGCTAGCAAACGCGCGCAAGCGGGCAAAAGTGGCGGCGTTCTGCGCGGCTTGGCTTCTGGCTTGGCCATGTTCTTGCGTCTGTATATTTTTCGCTTGGGATTTTTGTGTGGCGGCGCAGGCTTTTTGTATTGCCTGTTTGTGGGGCTGGAGGCTTTCTTTCGATATGCCGCCTTGCATTACGACAAAGATCACCTGAGCAACGATGTGGGCCGCGCTTAAAGCATTCAGCGCTTGTTAATTTCCACCCCTTGGTCTTCAGGGGGTGGCTGAAAATGCCAAGCCAGGGCCACCAAAATTAGCACAGGCATGCCCAACAAAGCAGTGGCATTGAAGAAGTCGGCATAGCCATGCGCATTGACAAAATCGCCCGAGAAGCCAGCAATGAATTTAGGCAAGAGCAGCATCATGGAACTGAGCAAGGCATATTGTGTGGCCGAGTATTGAATGTTGGTCAAAGAGGACAAGTAGGCAATGAAGGCCGCTGAAGCGATACCACTGGCCAAGTTGTCAGCCGAGACTACCGCAATCAGTGCGTGCACATCGTGGCCATGTCCAGCCAACCATGCGAACAACAGGTTGCTCAAGGCACTGAGCAAGGCACCTGCCATCAAAATGCGCATCACCCCCCAGCGCATGGCCATCACACCGCCAACGAATGCACCCAATAGCGTCATGAGCACCCCATACACTTTGGTGACGCTGGCCACCTCGGCTTTGGTGTAACCCATGTCAACATAAAAAGGATTGGCCATGATGCCCATGACCACATCGCTGATGCGGTAGACCGCAATCAAACTGAGTATCAACGCTGCCTGCCATTTGTAGCGTTTGACAAAATCGGCAAAGGGCTCAATCAGAGCGCCTTGCAACCATTCACTCACATTTTTAGCGGGCGGCAATTCGGCTGGCTTGGGCTCATGCGAACGCAGCACCGTGATCACGCCGACACACATGCTTGCGGCCATGACCAAATAGGCTGTTTGCCAAGCTGCATGCATGTAGCCGCTGGCGTTCTCGCCTTGAACCCAAGCGGCCACCCACAACACGCCCGCACCGGCCCAAATCATGGCCAGTCGATACCCCGTTTGGTAGCTGGCTGCCAAAGCGGCTTGTTGTGTCGGGTCGGCTGACTCAATGCGAAATGCATCGAGTGCAATGTCTTGTGTGGCAGAGCCCACGGCAACCAACAAGGCGCACCAAACCACAGGCCCTAAAGTTTGAGACGGGTCGCTGAGCGCCATGCCCACCAAGCCAAGCATGACCATGGCCTGTGCCAACAACAACCAACTGCGCCTGCGACCTAAGCGGTGCGTCAAAAATGGAATGGGCATTCGATCTACCAGCGGCGCCCACACCCACTTAAAGCCATAGGCCAAGCCCACCCAACTGAGGTAGCCAATGGTGCTGCGGTCGATGCCGGCCTCACGCAACCTGAAACTCAAGGTGCCCAAGACCAACAACAGCGGCAAGCCCGCGGAAAAGCCCAAGAACAGCATGCGCAAACTGGCAGGCTGTAAATAGACACGCCATGAAGCGAGCCATGAAAAAGTGGGCTGATCTGTCAGGGTCTTTTCTGTCATACCCTCATTATCCAAGCTCTGATGAGGTTTTGTGAAAGATCTGATTTGAAATCTTGGGGTACGGCACTATCATTCAAACATGTGTTGGCGATGTTTTTCAAATTTGAATGCGTACGGTCCCTCGGCAGCTTCCATTCATGAAGCAGAGGGTCCTTCTCGGCGCGTTTTTTTGAATCAACTGGGCGGGGCTGGCTTGGGGTTCACAGCCTTGCTGGCCAGCACTGCGCAAGCCCAAGTCGAAGTCGGCCAGGCTTCTAGCTTGCGCAAGCTGATTCCAGCCGAAACACTTGAAGCTTCTGCCAGACAACAATACAAGCAAACCTTGGGTGAGGCAGACAGCAAAGGTGCGTTGGCGCCAGACGATTACCCGCAACTCAAACGCTTGCGCGCCATCGCCGCTAGATTGATTCCTTTCACAGCACAGTGGAACCCTGATTCGCGCAAGTGGAAATGGGAAGTCAATCTCATTGGCAGTAAACAAATCAATGCTTGGTGCATGCCCGGCGGAAAGATCGCGTTTTACACCGGCATCTTGGATCAGCTGCAACTGAACGACGATGAAGTGGCCATGATCATGGGCCATGAAATGGCGCATGCTTTGCGTGAGCACTCGCGTGAACGACTGGCCAAATCCAAGGCCACTGGCATGGGCTTGTCGGTGGCATCGCAACTCTTAGGCTTGGGTCAATTGGGCGATGTAGCAGCCAACCTAGGCACCCAATTGCTGACCTTGAAATACGGTCGCGACGACGAAACAGAAGCCGATTTGGTCGGGCTTGAAATTGCTGCGCGTGGCGGATTTAAACCTGAGGCCAGTGTGCAGCTTTGGAAGAAGATGTTGGGCGCCACGGGCGGCGGCAAAGGCCAACTGAGTTTTCTGTCCACTCACCCCAGTGGCAACAACCGCATTCAAGAGCTTGAAGCCAACCTGCCCAAAGTTGCGCAGCTTTACGAACAAGCACTACAAGGCCGACCCGCGACACTTTTGAATTGAAGTCTGAGGGTATTGCGGCTTCAGGTCCCACCCACGTAGGGATTGCTAATGCGTTCACGACCAAATGTACTTTCGGGGCCATGGCCTGGAATGAACACCGTGTCATCGCCCATGGGCCACAAACGCTGCGTGATACTGGCGATCAAGGTGTCGTGATCACCCTGTGGAAAATCAGTTCGGCCAATGCTGCCCGCAAACAAAACATCGCCCACAAAAGCACGTTTGATTTCAGGGGAATGAAACACCACATGACCTGGCGTGTGGCCAGGGCAATGCCGCACGTTCAATGTGTGTGACCCCAGCGTCACGGTATCGCCATCGGCCAGCCACCGTGTGGGTGTGAAAACCTCGGCATCCGGAAACTGAAACATGCGACCTTGATCAGACAAACGATCAATCCAAAACTGGTCGCCAGGGTGCGGCCCCACGATGGGCAAATTCAAAGTGCGCGCCAAGACCGCCGTGCCGCCCGCGTGATCGATGTGCGCGTGGGTCAGCCAAATTTGCTCGAGTTTCAATCCTCTTTGCTGGACCTCCAACAAGATCAAGTCGAGGTCACCACCCGGATCGATCACTGCCGCTTGTTGGGTTTGATCGTCCCAAATCAAAGAGCAGTTTTGTTGAAACGGCGTGACAGGGATGGTTTGGTACTGAAGCATGCTGGTATTTCAATGGGTTTCGCTTGCAAGGCAATGTAACAAAGTTTGATGCAGAAACTCGTATTGTGAGGTCTTGTTCACTGACTCACACATGACCACGCCACTTTTTCGCTCAGAAGTTATCCAATCCAAGCAGGCCTCTTGGATGGGTCCCATTCACCTTGCACACCATCCGCGCTTCACCATCGTGGCCAGCATCGCTTTGGTGCTTGCAGGTGCCTTGTTGGCTTTTGGTGCTTGGGGCAAAGTGGCGCGCAAAGTTCGTGTGCCTGGCGTCCTCATGCCGCAATGGGGCACCGTGGAATTAAGTCCCGCCGTTTCTGGTGTGCTGCTTGAACAAAGGGTGAAAGAAGGCGACTGGGTTGAGCAAGGCCAAGTTTTGTTTGTGGTCAACACCGACAAAACCTCGGCTGAGGGCAGCACAGCCAGCTTGCTGGCTTCTCATTTGGCGCAGCGGCGCAGCACCCTCTTGGCTGAACGCGCCTCGCGCATGGCTCAAAACCGTCAGCGCGAAGCGCATCTGGCAGATCGCATTCGTTCCTTGTCACTTGAAACAGCGCAAGCCACCCAAGAACAAGCATTGGCAAAGCGCAGGGTTGAGTTGGCGCAAAAAACTTCTGCTCGGTTTGAACAAATGGCAACCGAAGGCTTTGTGTCTGACATTCAAGCGCAAGGCAAGCAAGAAGAACTCATTGACCTTCAATCGCGCTTAGAAAATACACTGCGCAATGGTGTTGCCTTGGCCCGCGAACACAAGGCCGCCCAAGCCGAGTTGGCCCATCTTCAAAAGCAGTTGGCCATCGAACTGCTGCAGCTCGACCGCAACCTGGCTAGCCTCGATCAAGAAACAGCCGAAATCCAATCGCGCAAAACCAGCAGCGTGTTGGCACCCCAAGCGGGTCAGGTCAGCACCGTTCATCTCAGCTTGGGCGCCATGGCACAGGCAGGTCAAACCATTGCCAGCTTGGTGCCTCAAGCCAACGCACTGGCACCCGAACACTCGGCACACACTTTGGTTGCCGCCCTTTTTGCGCCCACCCGCACCACCGGCTTTATTCAGCCAGGTCAAGAGGTGTGGCTTCGCTTGGCGGCCTACCCCTATCAAAAGTTTGGACTGGCCAAAGGCCGGGTTTTGAAGGTCAGTGGCACGCCCATTGCTCCTCAAGATTTACCACACGGTCAGGGTACGGCACTCATGGCCTCCACGCAAAGCAACGAGCCGCTCTACAGAATCCAAGTTGAGTTGGTATCACAGCATGTCATGGCGTTTGGCGTGGCCCATGCCTTGCGCCCCGGCATGACTCTCGAAGCCGACATCATCCACGATGTGCGCGGCATTTGGGAATGGGTCTTCGAGCCCCTCTTGGCCATTCACGCACGCCAACAAACATCATGAACTTCATTCAGCGCATCAGGGCTTCGCACCTCAACCGGCATGGCTTCATTGATGTTTTGGTGGGCATCACTGTTTTTCAAGCCATCAACATCCTATTGATCGTGTTGTTTGGCAATTTAGACGTTGGGCCAGACGAAGACCCCTCTATCTCCTTATGGGAAATTGCTTTCTTGATGTTGTTGGTAGCACCCCTTGTCGAGAATTTGTTATTGGTTGCGGTGGCAACCATCCACGAAAAATTGTTCAACCGAAGCTTGTTGTTTGTGGTGGCACCTTTGTTATTGACAGCGCTTCACTTCACAACGCCACAAGACCTGCCATTCCCTACATTCATCCGAGTGATTGAACTGTTTGGCTTCTTCTACATTTTTTTAAAACAATACGATTTGCACAAGTTGGAAATAGGCAAAAGCAAGGCATTGCTATTGACCAGCGCGCTCCACTTTTCACTCAATGCAACCGTGATTTTGGTCTTGTGTTTATTTGATTTTTATATCGCCGCTGAAACGATTTTTTCAGCACAACCAGGAGATTGACATGAGAAGTTTAAACATTGACGAATTGAACGAAGTCCAAGGGGGTGGCATATCAGTTAAGTGGGCTTACAAGCTGGGTGAAGCCATAGCAAACATGTACACGCTGTATGAGGCGTCCCAAAACCTTGAGCTCGAGCCCTCAAGCTATGGCGCTGTCGACGCCAGTGGGTACAACGCCATGGGTGACTATTCTGGCAGTTGAATCCTCTAAGCGCTAAACAGTCGCCATTGAAACCGGCAACATGAAAGCCTGCGCAGTGTCTCATTGCTCAGGCTTGTTTGTCTTTACCTCGGAGAAAAGTCCGCCTTGAACCCCGTCTTGCAACTTCAAACATCCGAATGTGGCTTGGCTTGCTTGTGCATGATTGCCAACGCGCATGGCCAACATTGGCACCTCATGGATCTGCGCCACAAGTTTCCACAATCGCTCAAGGGCACCAACCTCAAGCAACTCATCGATCACAGCCTTGTTTTGGGTTTCAATGCCAGGCCTGTTCGCTTGGAATTGGAAGAGCTTCACCAACTGCGTATGCCGTGCATCTTGCATTGGGACTTGAGTCACTTTGTGGTGCTTCAAAAAATCAACGGCAACAAAATTACTTTGCTCGATCCTGCGCTAGGCATCAGGGTCGTGTCTCACTCAGAAGTTTCGCAACACTTCACAGGCATCGCTTTGGAACTCACGCCCCAAGCTGACTTTACAACCAAGCCCGCACCCAAGGTGTTTCCACTTTCAATGCTCACCGGCAAGCTTCAAGGCTTTGGTCAATCTGCGCTTCAAATATTGGCTTTGGCATTTGTCCTCGAGCTGTTTGCCATCTTCATGCCCATGTTCAACCAAGCCGTGGTAGACGATGTCCTAACCTCAGGTGACCACGAACTGCTCTCTGTTTTGGTCGCAGGCTTTGCCATCATTCTGCTCGTTCAATCTGCGCTTTCCTACGCACGCAGTTGGTGGGTCATGGTGCTCAGTCAAAGCGTTTCTATTCAATGGCTGGGCAATGTGTTTGCGCACTTGGTCAAACTGCCAGCAGATTGGTTTTCTCAGCGGCATTTGGGCGATATCTCTTCGCGCTTTGGGGCTGTTCATGACATTCAAAGAACGCTCACACAAACCGCCATTGAATCACTGCTCGATGGCTTGATGGCCATTGCTGCGCTGGTCATGATGTTCATTTACTCACCTACCCTCACTTGGGTGGTTGTCTCGGCCTCAGCTTTGTATGCACTTGTGCGCTGGATCAGTTACTCGCCCTTTAGGCATGCTGCTTCTGAGCGTTTGGTTTTAGCTGGCCAAGAACAGAGCCACTTCATTGAAACACTTCGCGCCATGACGCCGCTCAAATTGTTTGCACGAGAAAATGAACGACGTGCAAAATGGCAAAGCCTCATGGTGGAAGTCATGAACCGCGATTTTCAAACCGCCAAGCTGAACATGGGCTTCAATGTCGCACGCACACTTATTTTTGGCCTTGAAAATTTGTGCGTCTTTTGGCTGGGTGCCAAAATCATTCTGCCCTCGCAAATACAAGATCACAGTGCAAGCGTTTTCACGGTGGGCATGCTGCTGGCTTTCATCAGCTACAAGGTTCAATTTACAAGTCGCATCACGGCGCTCATCAATCAAGGCATTGAGCTGAAAATGCTCAATTTACACCGCGACAGGCTGGCCGACATTGTGCTCACGCCGCCCGAGCAAGACACGCCCCAAGGCAACTTGCCTGCTCACGATTTGTCCCATTTACCTGCCAGTCTTGAGCTTCGCAAAGTTTCATTTCGCTACAGTGAAGCAGAGCCTTGGCTGCTCTACAACATGGACCTTTGCATTCAAGCCGGTGAACATGTAGCCATTACCGGCGCCAGCGGTTGCGGCAAAACCACCTTGCTCAAAATTTTATTAGGCCTGCTAACGCCAACACACGGTACGGTCTTGTACGGCGGCGTGCCTGTCGGCCAACTGGGCATGTCCAATGTTCGCCGAAAAATTGGCGTGGTCATGCAAGAAGATGCCCTGCTGACCGGCAGCATTGCAGACAACATCGCCTTCTTTGACTTGGCTCCTCATGCTCAAAGAATCGAAGCCTGCGCACAATTGGCAGAAATTCACAAAGACATTGCACGCATGCCCATGGGGTATCACACCCTCATTGGCGAACTGGGCTCTGGCCTCAGTGGCGGTCAAAAGCAGCGCCTGTTGTTGGCCCGCGCGCTCTATGCTCAGCCTTCCGTTTTGGCCTTGGACGAAGCCACCAGCCATTTGGACATGGAAAACGAAAGCGCTGTTTCAAACACCTTGTCGCAGCTGAAGCTCACGCGCATTGTCATTGCGCATCGCCCTGAAACCATTGCCCGCGCAGACAGGCACATCCACTTCAGCTTGCCAGGGCTTGACGCTTGCGCGTAAGATGAGCCCACTCAGGCACAACCCGTGCCTGCCTGATTGTCTATCTGACACACCCCCTTTCAATGCCGGCTATTGCCCTCGATGCGTTGCAGTCGCAGGGCCATCAAGGCTATCAAACCAAGCACGAGTCCATTGCCATCCAAGGCGTTCCCAATTTGTTCATTCGCTCTTTGTTAGACAAGCAACAGTTTTATGACCCTGAAGACGCCGCATTGGCACTGGGTATTTCTTCTGCTTTCTGGTCGCTGTTTGGTTTGCTCTGGCCCTCAGGTTCGAAATTGGCAGAGCGCATGGCGCTCAGGCCCGTCAACGCCAATGAACGCATTCTTGAAATTGGCTGTGGCTTGGCCCTGTCTAGCTTGGTGGGACATCGAAGAGGCGCCAACATCACCGCCTCAGACTGTCACCCGCTGGCTGGCGAATTTCTGAAAGAGAATTTGCGCCTTAACCATCTAGGCCCCATGAACTACCGACATGGGCACTGGGGTGAACACGCCACACAACTCCAAGACATTGCGGTTAGCAGCAGGTTCGACTTGGTCATTGGCAGCGACATTCTTTACGAGCGCGATGAACGTGGCGACTTGGCGCATTACATCAATGAACACGTTGAAGACCACTCAGAGGTTTGGGTGATCGATCCCAATCGTGGCAACCGCTCACACTTTCACCGCAACATGGCCGCGCAAGGTTTCGCACTCAGCGAAGAGGCGCTCGACATTTCAGCCACAGAGA
>Ga0214921_10001421_pt1 | contig 40981 bp, 42 predicted proteins | sample LL1505_MetaG_FD_177992 | JGI IMG/M metagenome (GOLD analysis project Ga0214921, IMG submission 177992) | Freshwater microbial communities from Lake Lanier, Atlanta, Georgia, United States - LL-1505 | ecosystem: Environmental > Aquatic > Freshwater > Lake | place: USA: Georgia | collected...
ACCTTTGAGAAAGGTTGAACCAAAACAACTTTATCAACCTTTGAGAAAGGTTGAACCAAAACAACTTTATCAACCTTTGAGAAAGGTTGAACCAAAACAACATTATCAACCTTTGAGAAAGGTTGAACCAAATCAACATTATCAACCTTTGAGAAAGGTTGAACCAAATCAACATTATCAACCTTTGAGAAAGGTTGAACCAAATCAACATTATCAACCTTCCCCAAAGGTTGAATAAGGAAACAACTTCAACAAATTAGTATTGAATATAGAAAAATTCGGATCATTGCAATATGGATTACCTCCGTATCCACCTCCTCTTTTGTTTTTTGAATATGTTCTTTTTTGTCTAGTACGTCGATTACGACGCGTCACATTGCTTCTTTTTTTCATTGTTTTTACTTTTCTTGGCATGATATAATATAACTATATAAATTATATTATATAAATTTGTATTGTATATTGTATGTTGTATCTCTAAAATCCACCAGGGAATTTTACTAAATTAGCACCAATTCCAAAACCAGCTCCCGAACGAGCTGTTACACCCATACTAGGGATATAAGTATCTAAAATACTGAATGTAGCTGCTGCTGTTAAAGCAATAAATACAATTTCTTCAATGTTTAAGGAACGTTTAGGAATAGCATAAGCAGCAATAGCAACCATCAAACCTTCAACCAAATATTTAATGATTCTTTTGACTAACTCTGCAATATTAATTAAACCAGTCATTATAATAATTCAAAAGAAAAAAATATATTATATGCGATAAAAAACTTAAAATTAAATATATAAATTAATTTAAAATGAGTAGAGTTTCTAAAGGTAAGAATGTTTCAAATAAATCTGGCTTTGAAAAAAAATTAGATAGTAATGGAAAAGAAAATCCTAAATATGTTGATCTTTTGGAAGAAGATAAGCCTATTGCTAATCAAAAATTCGCATGCGTATCTTTTGTTTCTCCTGAAAAAATTATTAAACAAAAGGAGTTGTTTTTTTTTGAAGAATTCCTAAAGAAATGGGATTTCAACAAGTCGATGGAAAAATTTGTTCAATTTTTGAATTTCATTTCATATAAATATAATTTGTCATTTGATGATGTTACAAATGATTTTAAGGACTTTGTTAAAGATGAGAAGGAAATTCTGTCAACATCATCAATGGATGATGAATACAAAACATTTTTAGATAACAATGAAGAAGAATTAGAAAAATTATTTAGCATCAACCATAATTTTCAAACAAGTAGTCGGGGTTTAAAAATTCGAGGAGTATATCCAACGGTAGAAGAGGCTGAATTACGTTGTAAAATGTTAAGAGAAATTGACCCAAATCATGATGTTTATGTGGGACCAGTTGGTTTATGGATGCCTTGGGATCCCGAACCATACAAGACTGGTCGCGTGGAATACATGGAAGAAGAATTGAATCAATTAATGCACGAAAAACAGAAAAATGAAACAAACGCAAAAATGAGTTTTGATCAACGTATCAAAGAAACAAAACAAAAAGCAATTGAAGAAAATATCAAAAAGGCTGAAAAGAGTGGTAACACCTTGACGCAAACAATCGATGATGAAGGCAACCTTATTGGTGTGAATATCACTAATACAAACGACACTTTTTTCAAAGAAAAAGAAGACATCTCAGTTGCTGATATTCGTTCAGAATTATTTGAAGGTGAAAACATTGTTGTCGGAAAAACAGACAATGGTCAAAGTGAATTAGTGAGTGGACCATTTGCTGTGAAAAAATAAATTATATTTTATTTGAATCAATATAAAAATATTTAGATTATATAAAATAGTTACAATAATGCAAATTTTTATAAAAACACTTACAGGAAAAACAATAACTTTAGAAGTCGATCCATCTGATTCCATTGAAATAATAAAGCAAAAAATTCAATCTAAAGAAGGTATACCTCCTGATCAACAAAGACTTATTTTCGCGGGTAAACAATTAGAAGATAATAGAACATTGAATGATTATAATATTCAAAAAGAATCAACACTTCATTTAGTTCTTCGTTTAAGAGGCGGTGTTTTGTAATATTCTTTCTTCAAAGTTTTGCCCATTCCAAATAATATTTTTATTGCTATTGAATAATAAATTCATGTTAATTATTTCGGGTTTATCCGCTTCTGATGTAAATATTTTCATTATTTGTTCATCATCTCGAAATCGTAGCGAGTAATTTTGCTGTATATTATTTCTACCTATTCGCCCCATAGCTTGGATTATTTTTTCCTGGGTTAAATTCATGCCTTTACTAATATACCCATGACAAAATTGATAGTTTGTTCCATAAATATAATCGCTAGAAGCAATAATCATATACAATTTCTGTTCGTCTGCTAATTTTTTCATAATTTCAGTGTATTTAATATTTTCGTGATTAATAAATACACCGATTCCCATCAATAATAATATTTTCCATGTATCATCAATACCATGTAATAATAATATTTCATTTACAATATTTTCTTTAATATCACTTGTAAACGATTTTTTGGTGTCCAACCCTTCTGCCCATTTTTTAAAATGGTGTAATTTGTTCGGGACAAATGTTTCATTCAAAGATACATTTTTAATCATTTGTCTGTAACCTTCAATCTCCTTTATTAATCTAGATTTTTTGCTCTTATTTTCATCTATGTTGTCTGTTTCTCTATTAAATTTTCTAACATTTTTTAGAGACTTACCTTTTATGCTTGAACTACCAGACCCCGACGAATCATTTTTGCTGCTTAATTTATTTTCTTCTTGTTCTTTTAAATATTCTAATTCTTTGTCTAATTCATCAATTTTACGATTTAAAATATTGTTGTATTCTATTTTTTTCATTAATTCATCCATTAATATAGATGGTATATTTGCTTGTTGAATACAAAATTTTGCGACCTTTTCAATGTCATCGCAAATAAATATTGTAGGACCATCTGTCAATGTGTAAGCATCCTTGGTTGATACGAAAATACCTGAAGTACCTATCACTTGTTTATTATTATTAAGATAAGGGTCTGTAATAGTTCGAGAAAGTAGTTTGCTATTGGAAGATTCCACCGTTACACCTGGTCCAATACTCTTTATTCTTGAAATGTGTGAACTTGTACTATTTTTAGGTTCATTTACAGTATTTACAGTATTTTCAATTAATTTAGGAACTCTATTTTCTATAAAATGATTGTATATTTGTTCCCATTTAGTATCATCAATTTTCATTAATAATTCTACATAATATGTTTTAATGTTTTTCATATTAATATCATCAATTGTTTCGAAATAACGATGTATTTTGTTTTTTTCATTGATCAAATTATTTTTATTAATATAAATAACAAAGTCGACAATCTCTTTTAAATCCAAATATCTCAATAATGTTAAATAGTCCTTACAATGTCTTGCTATTTGTTTTGTCTTCTCACAATCATTTGTTAAATAATGAGGTAATTCAATGTAACCATTTTTATTAATAATAGGAATTGATTTTTTACAATCATTACTAATAATAGAATGAATTTCACTGTTTTCAAATTTACTCTTAAAATCAGCAATGGTTTCAGTTAATTCGTGAATTTTCGGTAAAGTCGCGGAAGATAAGATTACTGTAGGAACAATATTTTCACTCCAATTTTGTTTGATGATTGAATGAAAACTGTGTTCTTTATAATCCAACGTTATAGTGGGCTCATCCCAATAAACAATAATTTTATCATTATGATTGAACGCTTTCATATAGTACATTGCTGGTAAAAACGATTTGATATCACTTATAATAATCTCAACATTGACGCCATTACTATTGTCTACTTTTTGTATACCCCCACTTCTTTTATTCGTAGTATAATCTTTAGCAGCAAAATAATGTAAACGAATATCGTCAGCACTAGCGCAACCAAACGCAAAAGCTATTTTTTTATTAATAGAAATCGCGGATCTTGCTAGAGCTAAACCTACGTGTCTAGCAGCACATACAAATATTACTTTATACTGTTCCGATAAACCAAGAGGAGTCAATGTTTTTCCAGTACCAGTCGGAGCCATATAGAGAATTAATTTAGCGCATGGATTTTTACAAATGGTAAATACTTCTTTTTGATGATCATATAAAATCATATCATTGTATTTCAATAAATCCGTATTTTTTTCTATTAATTCTACAGAATTTTCAATAAAATCAATCACATCTATTTTATCTCTGTATATTTCAATAATTTGATTACAAAAATTCAATACATGTCTATTTATAGAAGAAACATTATTCTTTAATAATTTATATAACGTATAATAATTTAATACTTGGAGTTTTTTATGGTTATTTTTTACACAGTTGAATAGATATTTCTCTACGTAATCTAATAATACATATTCATATAAATTAATTGATTTTAAACTGTCTATGTTATTTCGTTCCAATCTAATTTTATCGGCTGATTTAATATGAATATCACTATGAACATCTATTTTAATACTATCATTTAAATTATAACAACTTGTTATTTTTTCTACAATTTCCCTCAAATATTTATTGTATAAATAGTCTTCCATTTTTGTAGAATAATCAATTTTTAAAAATGAAAAGATCGAATTGTTATTATTTACCCTTATATTTACATCATGAAAGCCATTCATAATTAACTTAAGAACATCAATTTCATCATTTGAAACTGGAATTTCTATTGATTCCCATTCCGATTTTATTAATTTTCTTTGATTTAAATCCATTTTGTTTTAGTTATTTTATTTGTTTAGAATTGTTTAAATTTATCATTTTTTTTTAAAATTGAAATAGAATAAATACATATTAAAAATTATATACAATTAAAATAAAATGTCGCAAATTATATCTGTTGAAGGAAATATTGGCTCAGGGAAATCAACGCTTTTGGAAAATTTGAGAGAAAAATACAAGAACAATGATAATATAATATTTTTAAAAGAACCAGTAGATGAGTGGGAAGATATCAAAGACAACAATAATCATACTATGTTGGAAAAATTTTATAGTGATCAAAAAAAATATTCGTTCCCATTTCAAATGATGGCGTATATTTCACGGTTAGCATTATTAAAAAATACAATAAAACAAAATCCAGATAAAATTATTATTACCGAACGTAGTTTAAATACAGATAAAATGGTATTCGCAAAAATGCTTTTTGAATCTGGAAAGATTGAAGACGTTATGTATAAAATATATTTAAAATGGTTCGATTGTTTTGCTTCTGATTTTACGATTAATAAAATTATTTATATTAGATCAGCTCCATTGGTTTGTTTTCATAGAATTCATGAAAGATCTCGAGTAGGGGAATCTGAAATCCCATTGAGCTATTTAACAAGTTGTGATGAATATCATGAAAATATGATTTCTAATTCAGAACAGTCGTCTCTGAGTGTTGAGATTTTAGAACTAGATGGAAATGTTAATATCAAGCAAAATGTAAAACAACTAGAATTATGGTTAAATGAAATAAATAAATTTATTTATTCAATGAAGTAGTAAATATTCCGGATATACAATATATACAAGATAAAATAATAAATTAAAAAATTGATATTAACTTTTTTCTTTTATATTTTCAATATTAAAGAGTAAACTGTAAAATGAAATTGATGAGTTTAGTAAATCTTATAAATCAAGCATTTCGATTTGTCATACAAACAAGTCAAGAATATAACATTGATGAATCCCATGCGCTTAAACATAGTTTGGAAGTTTTTAATTACGCGAATAACATTTATGATGATGAGGTGAACAAGTTTCCGTATCTTAAAGATCAGAGAGAAATTATTAGTTTATCTGCGATTGTTCATGACATGTGTGATAAAAAATATTTAGATGAAAATAATGGTATAATAAATATAAAGAATCATATGACTGGATATTTACCAGATCATGAATTAGAGGTCGTTTCAAAAATAATTCAAACAATGTCTTATTCAAAAGTAAAAGAAAATGGTTTTCCTGATTTGGGAGAATATCAACATGCTTATCATATTGTAAGGGAAGCGGATCTTTTAGCAGCATATGATTTAGATCGATGTATTATTTATAGAATGATGCGTCATAAATATAATTACACAGATTCATTGAATGAATCAAAAGATCTATTTGAAAATCGAATATTGAATTATCGGAGAGATAATTTATTTGTAACAAATTATTCCAAAAATAAATCTGCTTTATTACATAAAAAAGCATTGGTTGATTTAGAAAAGTTAGACGCAATACTTAAAATAATACATTGAATATTATATAATTTTTATGAATAAAAAAAATTATAAAATACTAATATAGAAACCCACCCAATTGTTATGAATATTTCAAATTTTTACAAAACGTCGGATTTGCTTCCTATTTTAAACGCTGCTATTATTACCGATTTATTTGTAATTTATTTGTTATTGTCAAAGAGAATACATACAAACACATTAAAAACATGGTATGTAAAATTCCGATTTGGTGCTTTTATTGCTGATGTGTTGAGTATTGTTATTGGCATCATTATTGCTCGTTTTATTTATAGTTATTTCAAATGGAAATGGTCTATTGGATGGTTTTTACTATTAGTAGTAATTGTCCAATTGATACATGATTTGTCTTTTTATAAATATTTTTCTTATGTTAAAAAGGGATATAGTGAAGTATTGGATGTTTTTTCGGCTTATGCTAAAGAAAATGGGGTGAATATACTTATAGCAGACGCTTCAATGATGATTTCTACTGTTTTATTATCAAGTTACATATTATCTAATTTATCTTTTAACTGGAATGTGATAATTTTGATCATTCTTGTTTATATGGTTCCTTATTTTTTGTATTCTGTGTAATTTGTTTGATTTGTTTGATTTGTTTGATTTGTTTAATTTTTATAAAAAAAATTGATTCTTTAGTGTCTTCTATTTTATAAACCAATATAAAATAGAAATAGAAATGACTTCATTATTAAAATCTAGTTTTTCCAATGTAACTGCGATTTTACAAAAAAATAATGCGAAAATAGTTCCCAAAACAGAGTTTTTAATGCGATTCGATGGTTGTAGTAAAGGAAATCCTGGATTCGCTGCTTCAGGTGCGGTTATTTATCAAAATGACGTTGAAATATGGGCTGGTTCAAAATTAGTTGGATACAACGAAACAAATAATTATGCTGAATATATGGGATTGATCATGGGGCTAAATAAAGCAATTGAATTGAATATAACAGAATTAACAGTAGAAGGAGATTCTATGTTAATAATCAAACAAATGAATGGGGAGAATAAAGTGAAATCACCTAATTTAATTGAATTATATAAATTTGCTGACAATTTGAAAACAAAATTCACACACATTACATTTTCACATATTTATCGAAATTTTAATACTCGAGCAGATGAACTATGTAATTTAGAAATAGATAAAAATGGATCGATGTAATAATCTCGTAAAATTCAGTATTCTAATAAGGATACATTCAACATTTTTCTTGGTTTATATCTCAAAATATCTAGTTCTTTTTTTGTTGTTGGGAATTCTTTGTAACCGTATATGTCTTGTAATAACAACCATTCAAATAAACCACCTGTATAAACATAGACTTCGCGAAACCCCAAGGATAATAATTGATTATATTTTTTGTAAATGGTATCATCATTTGAGTTTTTACCATAAACAATGATTTTCATATATTTATATTTATATTTTGAATCAGTTTTAAGTAATTGATTTATAATTGCGATTTCTTTTTCAGGGTCGATTGTGTTAGGTATCAAACAATCTTGTTCGTTGCTTCCAAGTGTGTTTATAATGATATATTTATCTGGATTGTGTAATAAAAATTGTATGTCTTCAAAATTAATTCTATTCATTGTTTGTACATTATTTCCCATTATAATATTTTATATCTTAATACATAGATTTTTTTATGTTTAAATAATTTTATTCTGATCAATTTTAATGAAACTGAACGACAATTTCAACTTCCTCTTTTTTGATGCTCTTCGTTGCTGATACGGATAACTCTTCTCTCTTTTTGCGCGTTTTTGTATTATCTAGTTTCAATTCTTTTCTCTTGGATGTGCTATTTCTAGAATTCATATCCTTTTCAATAACCTCATAATTTTCTTCTATGTAATTAATAACTTTATTTTCAATCGCCCATTTAAAGAAATTCAATTGGCCTATCGTGGTTTCAATGAATTTTTCTCCTTGGTAAGGAATATTGATCCTTTCCCATCTACAAAAAGGATCAAATCTACGCTTACTATATGCTTTTAATTTTAATTTGTAATCAAAATAAACCTTGAACCTTTTTATATTTCCGAAAGAATCCGTTATTGTGTATAACGTGTAATTTTTTTTAGCATAATTTGTAGCAAACCAATCAACAATTCTCAAAGAAATAGGAGATTCTCCAGTAATAATCTTCAACATTGTACTCAAATTAGTTTCATCTTTATAAAAATCAATTAAATTATTTAATAATAAATCATTTTGAGTCACATAAGTAGACGATAAAGAATTCATATATTTAAAGTAACTCATAAAACATTTTTAAGTCTTTTCCATTTTATATTTATATTTATTTATAATTTATAATTTATAATTTATATATAATTTGATGAGTTTTGTCGATATTGGAATACTATCTATCTGCGAAATTGTGGGTGATTTTGGATACCAATTTTATGCTAATGGAGGCGGAATATTGCCGTTTTCTATTGGTACATTAGGTTATGTTGGAGTTGTATATTTTTTGATAAAATCATTACAAGGATCTACCATTTTATTAGTAAACGGAGCATGGGATGGTATAAGCGCTTTAATTGAATCTTTAGCTGCTGTATTATTTCTTGGACAGCGACTTGATAGTCCTTATCAATATTTAGGGTTATTATTTATTATAATAGGTTTATTTTTTCTCAAAATACCTTTACAACGAGAGAAAAAATTCATATTACCAAAACTTTTTTGATCCGCGCAAATTATTCATTGTCCGTTTTTGCTGAGTTCTCCCTGCTAAAATTAGTAGAAATTGGTTTTAAAAATTGATCGTGGACACTGAGGTCATCTACGTAACTATTATTTGTTAAATACGGATTCATATTTATCTGGCACACCATTTGACGCTCTGACAATTTCATATCAGTGTCTTCTCTCTTATTGAACGATACAAAATTTTTATTCATCAACTCCCATGTATTCTCATCGTGATTCAACGATGTTTGATAAGCAGACGTTTCAATTTCTTTAGAAAATTGTTCTTCATTGTCCTCTTTCATTGGACGTTTGCTTCGATCATAATGTTCACCTTTAGTCCATTTCCATTGAATTGGTGTTTTGTACATCTTTGAATTATTCGTGGTATTCGTGGTATTCATGGTATTCGTGGTATTCGTGGTATTCATGGTATTCGTGGTATTCATGGTATTCGTGGTATTCATTGTATTCATAGTTATATTTATACTTACAAATATTTTTTATAAGTAATTATTTAAAAAAATAAATATATAAAATATAAATAATATGACAGTAATTAATGGAATTGAAATCGATGATATTGATTATAAAATCAATGATATAAAATACGCTTTGAATAATAATTTACCTATAGAAGATAAGTTAAATGTTATAATTGTTATTTCCAACCCTTGTTTATATGCTACAAGATACAAATTATTAAATCAATTTGTTAGTAGAATGAATGATGAAGAATATGTAAGATTATATATTGTAGAGTTAGCATACAACGATCAAAAATTTATGGTGACAAAAAGTACTAATACAAATCATTTACAAATAAGAACCAATGTTCCATTGTGGCACAAAGAAAATATGATTAACATAGCTGTGAAAAAATTATTGCCTAAAAATTACAAAGCATTTGCTTGGATTGATGCCGACGTTGAATTCGACAGTAATACATGGGCCTTAGACACACTAAAAATTTTGAATGGATACAAAGATGTCGTACAATTGTTTAGTCATGCTATTGACATGGACAAAGACGAATCCACTTTAAATCTTTTTTCTAGTTTTGGTTATAATTATTATACGAAAAAAAATTTTGCTAAAAAGGGATTGGATTTTTGGCATCCAGGATTTGCTTGGGCGATTACTCGAAAAGGTTACGAAAAAATAGGTAAAATATATGACGTTGGTATTTTAGGGTCGGGTGATAATATAATGGCTTTTTCATTCATAAACAAAGTAAACCATTATACTAATATTAAATATAGTGATGATTATAATAATAGTATGTTAGAATTTGGAAATAAAGCGAAGGGTCTACGCTTAGGTTACGTTCCAGGCATTATACGACATCATTATCATGGTAAAAAGAAAAACAGATATTATGGCGAGAGAACGGAAATCTTGTCCAAGTATCAGTTTTCACCGAATGATTTTATTTCATATGATAATAATGGAGTAGTTATTCCTAGTGATAATTTTTCACAAGAATTCAGAGATGATGTAATGAATTATTTTAGGGAACGAAAGGAAGATGAATAAACATAACAACAAATCATATATAACATGATTATATATGATATATTTCTTACATCTCGTCTCATTTAGTTAGTGCAAAACAATTCCTAGAATTCGTTGATATAATAACAATCCTGCGTCTTGTATAGGTAAAATATACGCAACGGAATCGCCAGTGTTATTATGTGAATGCCACAACCCAGGAGGTGTAATAAACATTTCACCCTGTTTCCAATTAACTTTTACAGGGTTTACAATATTTCCATTTTCATCCAATTCGTCTCCGAGCAAGGTGTATATATTTTCACTGTCACTACATCCAATACATAAATCGAGTGCTACTGAATTATGCTTATGTGGTCTTTGAACAGTATTAGATGGGAGTTCATTATACAAAGCCCATAAAATAGGGGTTATTGTATTTGTACCAATGTGTTCTGTATCTTTATTACTCAATAAAACCCCTTTTCTATTGTTTTTTGGATCAGACAATGTGTGTAAATTATTCAACAAAAACTCTTTTGGATAGATGGATGATTTGAATATTTTTTTTTCAGGGCGAGATCCTAAATAATTGTTCAATGGACTATCATTGATATAATAGATACACAAATCTTCTGTAGTCTTGTTGGTAATTTGGATAGATTCAAAAAATGGAAAAATAAAGATATCTCCATCTGATAAGTTGTGGGTTTCATCGTCTAACTTAATTTCACACGATCCTGTCATTATATAAAATAAATTTGATGATGAAGTAAACTGTAGATTTTTATCTACTTTCGAATTTTCACTAAAAATACAATGTGCTTTAATTTTAATAAAACTTGCTAATAAATTTGGCGTGGTAGATTTATAATCTACATTGTATAATTCAGAAAAGTCAATAAAAGTTATACCATAATCACACTCATCAATATTTTTTTTATCTATTGGAATATTTTTCAATTGAGGATTCACATTTTTTTCATATTCATATGCTGTAATATATTCTGCCATTTTTGTATATTTTATATATTTTATTTTTAAATCCTAATTTTTTTTAATAATATTCAAATTCTTTGTAAACAAGAATTTTTCTGATGCTTTATTACGTCGTTTAATATTACAATTTAAACAAGCCAATACAAAATTATCGAGATTATGGCCCTTATTATTATCAATTCGATCTACAGACCATTGAGTAAGTTCTCTCACATTCTCATATAGGATAAACATTTCACATTTACAATAATAACACTTCATTTCACATTGTAGTAATTTTTCAACTAGTAGTTGATAATTTATAAATAATTCTTCGTTGAACATTTTTTTAATTAAATCTTGCTGTTTATAACTATTTATTTTTTTTGTTATTTCTTGAATTATTACTTGAATGTTTTTTTTGTTCGAATCATTCTCTATTTTATCGTATATTTCTTGTAATAATTCAAATTGTTTTTTAAAATCCAATTCGTCAATTGAAATATCATATTTACTCATTACCTTGCGAATTGTTGGAACGTTTTTCTCTCGATTGGCTCTTTTTATTAAATATCGATTGTTGGTTCCTGTTATGATAATATCCTTTGTTTCAGTTGTTTCAGTTGTTTCAGTTGTTTCATTATTGTCGATAGTTATCTCTTTCATCATATCTATAAATAGTATATATTTATATATTTATATTAAAAAGAGTTAAACTTAAAGATACATAATTATATAAAATGGATGAAATGTTTGAAAATGAAATGAAACAATCAAATGCGACACAAGAAGAAACAGTGAAAGAAGAATGTATTGAGCTTAAAAATATACAATACAAAACTATGCTTAAAACCGGCGTCCCAATTACTCAAACAAAATCATCTCAAAATTTGAATAATTTAGAAAAATTTTTGGAAGATGAAAAAAATATGAGTGAAAATGAACCTTGGTGTAAATTGAATAAACCTATCAAAATAAAGAAAATTATGGAATATATAGAAATATATAAAACAAAAAATAGTTTACAAGAAAATGAAGTTCAATTACTAGTTAATTTTTTAAGAGATTGTTTGGATAGAAAAAAATTACAAAGAATTAAAGATGTAGTTTATGATAAAGAGAATGGGATAATTAAAGAAATACCTGGGTTGGTTTATGTGAAATCAAACAAACATTTTACGTTAAAAAATATAGAAAAACGGATTTCTACAATAAAATCATTGCCACCAAAGAAAAATCAAGGTACTTTTCGAAACAAAAGTAAAATTGTCATGACTAATACTAATACTAATACTAATGATAATTTAGATGAAATCGACAATTAAATTTATTATATCATGGAAGTATTTTTTACCAAGAATGTACCGAACCATAGATATTTCTCTTTTTCGTTGCATATTTCCCAATGTCATATTTTTCCATTTCCGTATAAATCTTTTCATATATATATCTCCATAATAACCTCTATCATTATATGGATGGAAACTGGTTTCGAAACGAGCGATTCTTATTACACCGTTTGGAGCGTAATAATAATTTACATTGACTAATTGAAAATCTACAATCATTTTGCCTTTATTTTCTGGTCTTTCTACAAACATAATTGTTATCATTTTGTATTATTTATTCTGAATGTAATTTTAACATAATCAATCATTTTTTTTTATTAAATTGTTATTTTTAATATAAAAAGTTTCTGATATATTAAATATAATATGACAACATTTATAAATGAATTACCTATATTAGAAGATATTTTGGATAAATTAATATTTGAAGATGAACAAACCATTTTCAATGAAGAATTTACACTCGAGTTTATGGAATCTGTTTTTCATGTTATGGAGGATTATATGAACGTCAATCCAAATGCTATAACCGAACCAGATTTTGAGGAGACTTTTCTAGAAGATTTAAAAGATCTATATTATATTCAATTTGAATATGAAATAATGAACAATGAAATGATAGAAGAAGATATGAATGATATTTTAGAAGACGCGTTTCAAATATTTATTTCAACTTTTTATACTGAACGTTGTAACGGTATCATATCATATCCATTGGATGAGAATGTCAACGGAACATTGGAGAAACTGCAAATCATTGAAAATAAAATAAATTCATTAAAAAATAAACCACAACCTCTTCAACGAACTGACGATTGGTATGAATTTCGTCATAATCTAATTACAGCTAGTAACGCATATAAAGTATTCGAAAGTCAATCTACTGTAAATCAATTGATATATGAAAAATGTCAGCCATTAAAAACATCCATACTAAGTGAAGATGATGAAAAAGTAAAAATGGTCAATGTCAACACGACTCTTCATTGGGGACAGAAATACGAACCCCTCTCTGTAATGTTATACGAATATTTATACAACACAAAAGTAGATGATTTCGGATGTATACAACATGAAGACTATTATTTTTTAGGAGCTTCACCAGATGGAATCAATATTGATAAGAAGTCTCATTTATTTGGACGTATGTTGGAAATAAAAAATATTGTAAATCGAGAGATAAACGGCATTCCTAAAAAAGAATATTGGATACAGATGCAATTACAAATGGAAGTATGTGATTTAGATGAATGCGATTTTTTGGAAACCAAATTCACTGAATTTGAAAATGAGACTACATTTTTTGAAAGTGATGTCATTGGACATCATGAAAAAGGATTAATTATATATTTTCACAATATTCGTGAAGGAAAACCTTTTTATCTTTATAAACCGATCAATATTATAAATAAAGAAGATATACTTAAATGGGAAGAAGAAAACATTGAATTATATCAAACTCAACAAGAAAATGGTAATTTCAACTTGGTATACGTTAAATCAATTTATTGGAAATTGGAAAAACTGAGCTGTGTTCTTGTTTTGCGAAATAAAAATTGGTTTGAAAATAATATTCAATCCATAGAAAATGTATGGAATATTATTGAGAATGAGAGAAAAACTGGCTATGAACATCGTGCTCCAAATAAAAAAACTAAAAAGGATACATTGAATTTAGCAAATCATACGATTGATCATTTCTTAAAAAGTAGCACAGGCGCCAACAATGGTTGTTTAATAAATATAAAATATTAAACGCGTGATCGCGACCGCCGACGACGATTATGTCTTTGCGTCGTTAAGTTAACCTTCTTTTTAATAGTTTTATTTTTAATTCGTCTTTTTTTCCCACCATTTAATGTGTTTTTAATCATATTCAATCTAATTCTGCGCGAATTTCTATCACTAATAATTGGTTTATTGTCGCCATCATATTCAAAATTAGAACAGCTTAAATCAAATAAAATTATTTTTTTGACACCATTTTCATGAAAATAATCTACGATTTCTTCTAAAAAAATAGAAACATTTTTATCCATAAAAGATCTCCCTTTCAATTTAGTAATGAGGTCTGGTTTTCCTTCCATATTTAAACAATATATACCATAATCCCAAGTGGATGAATTTTGTTCGGTTTTATTATTTCGAGAATATTCCTTGTTTATAACATCACGATGATTTCGATCATATGTAATAATTTTGTAACTTTTATCTCGGTGATGTATATAATCATTTCGTAATTGTGTGTCTGAATCAGGACTTGCTGTAAATATATCATTTACAGTTTCTTCTTCGATTGATTTATATAGATCGGAAAGCGTTCGAGCATATGTTTCTGGATGTTTAAGACCTTTTTTCATTTCTTTTTTATTTTTCTTATTAAGAATTGTTTCAATAAATTTATCTACGTCATCATCAATTGTTAAATTACAAACACCTGGCGTAACAGCACTCATTTTTATTAGTTTCATTTTATCAGGTAAATGAAATGTTCTAGGTTGATTAGTTTCTCTATTTACAACTATATTTCCATGACATGTTACAACGACAATGACAGTTTCTGGGAAACTCATTATATTATATGTATATTAAAATTATGTGTATATGAAAAAATAGATAATGACTACTCTAATAAAGAATATTTGGAGTATCAGTTCTAAAAGGTAATAAATTGACATCAGTAGTAAAATAACCAACTCGTGTACCACAATTTGGATCGATTGGTGGTAATGGCTTAATATAATTCGATTTTAATTGTTTTTCTTTATACAACGCGCCACACATACTTGCAGGCATACATGTTCCTTCATCTGGATTGTTTGGATATTTCAAATTATTTGTAATTTGCGCATATGAACCAACTTCAAAAATTGGATAATGCCACCATATATTATAAGCATTATTATTCGATATTCCTTTTCGCCCTGTTAAAGGAAAACTATCTTCTAATAAAACATCTGTTGAAGAAAATGGATATTTACCTTCAGAATTTGCTAAATAGTTAGTATCTATGTTATAACCTTGATAGTTTTGATAATTTTCTAACATTATACTTCTAATATTAAATACACTTGGTATTCCTAATGCTAATATAATTATAATTAATAAAAACATAAGTTGATTCATATTCATATAAATTATATATAATTTATATATAATTTAATTTTATTTTTTGTAATAATATTCTTAATAATTAAATCGATATAAAACTTTTTCATAATTATTATAAATGAGTAATAATAATGAAATGCGTGTAACAAAAAGAGACGGTAATTTAGAAGAAATGTCTTTCGATAAAATATTGAATCGAGTTAAAAAATTGGGTCAAGAAGTGGGTATTCAAATCAATTATTCTTCTTTGGTAATGAAAGTCATTGACCAACTCTTTGATAAAATCGAAACAACCCAAATAGATGAGTTAGCCGCTGAACAGTGCGCATCTATTTCGACACAACATCCAGATTACGGTGTTCTTGCTTCTAGAATTTTAATCTCCAATCATCAAAAAAATACCGAAGCATCATTTTCGAAAACAATGCAAAATTTATACGAGTTTAAAAATGTTCACGGTTTACACAAACCTTTGATTGCTGAATATATATGGAAATTTATAGAAATGAATGCACAAGAAATCGATAATATGATCGACCACAATCGAGACTATTTGATCGATTTCTTTGGGTTTAAAACATTAGAAAGAGCGTATTTATTTAGGATCCAATCACGCGTTGTAGAGAGAATCCAACATATGTGGATGCGTGTTTCAATCGGTATTCATTGTAGTAGTAAAAACACAGAAGAAACGTTGAAGCTAATTAAAGAATCATATGATTCGATGTCTTTACAATATTTTACACACGCTACTCCAACGTTGTTTAATGCTGCTACACCTCGTCCACAACTGAGTTCTTGTTTTTTAGTCGCAATGGAAGAAGATAGTCTCAATGGTATTTATAATACATTAAAAGATTGTGCTATGATTTCCAAATGGGCAGGTGGCATTGGATTACACATTCATAATTTGAGGGGTAAAGGTAGTTTCATACAAGGAACCAATGGAACATCCAATGGGATCGTTCCTATGCTACGCGTTTTTAATAACACTGCTCGTTACGTAGATCAATGTTTAGAACCAAATACAATTGTATATACAAAAAGAGGTCCTATTCCAATTAAAAATATTGTTATTGGTGATAAGGTAATAACAGATGACGGTAATACTTACAGCATTCGCAAAGTGTTAGATTATGAATACTTTGGTGATGTATATAAATTAGATATTAAACATACACTTTATCCATTAATTGCTACCGACATGCATCCTCTATGGGTTATTAAAAACAATACGTATTATCAAACTAAGTTTACACATATTATCCATAGTTTAGAAAAGAAATTAATACAACCTGAATTTATTGAAATTAAAAATATTAATAAACATGATTTTGTAGGTTTTCCTATTCCAAAATATGAAAAAGATATATCCCATTACAGTGAAGATGATTGTCGTATGTATGGCATATTACTTGGAGATGGTAATATTTCTTCTGTAAATAATCTAGCATATGTTTCATTAAATAAAGATACAAAAAAAGATACTATGATTTTTGTGGAAAATTATTTATCTAAATTGAATATACACATTACATATAGTTATAAAGATGACAAAAATGTCAGATTAGTATGGTCAAGAAATAATTTATTTAAATTTACGTATGAAATGTTGTATGATGAAAATAAAGAGAAATATTTATTACCCAATATGTTACACTTATCTAAACAAAAAATATTGAATATTATAAAAGGTATTCTTGAAACAGATGGAAATGTTAGTAATCATCAAATTTGTTTAGAAATCACTTCACAATCAATTGTTGAAGGAATAAAATATATGTTATTAAGGTTAGGAATATTATCATGTGGAACAATTCGAAATAGAATAGGACAAGGACATACAACAAAATATGGTAAATTTATAGAAACAAAAAAAATATCATATGTTTTATTAATTCCAAAAAAACCAATTATTTGTAGTTTATTTGAGAATAAAAATATAATTCCTGGCGAAATATTTACTTTTTTTGAATACGAGGATTATTTATTTAGTATTGTAAAAGATAACGAATTGGTTGAGAATTATTGTGGTAGAGTTATTGATATAGAAGTAGATAATGATGATCATCATAATTTTTTAACGCATAATGGTTTAGTAAAAAATGGTGGCGGAAAACGCAACGGTTCTTTTGCGATTTATCTAGAGCCATGGCATCCAGATATTGAAGATTTCTTGGACATGAGAAAAAATCACGGCGACGAAGAAATGAGAGCGCGCGATTTATTTTATGCTTTATGGGTGCCCGATTTATTTATGGAACGAGTAAAAACAAATGACAAATGGTGTCTTTTTTGTCCAAATGAATGTCCTGGATTATCCGACGTATACGGTGATAAATTCGTGGAATTATACAATCAATATGAAAATAGTGGATGCGCTAGAAAGACTGTAAACGCACGTGATTTATGGTTTAAAATTTTGGACGCTCAGATGGAAACTGGAACACCTTATTTACTTTTTAAGGATGCTGCTAATTTAAAATCGAATCAACAAAACATTGGCACGATAAAGTCGTCTAATCTTTGTTGTGAAATTTTAGAATACTCTGACGAGAAAGAAACCGCTGTTTGTAATTTAGCATCCATTGCGCTCCCTTCTTTTGTAAATCAAGAAACCAAAGCATTCAATTATGAAAAATTACATGAAGTTGTTAAAGTCGTGACCGATAATTTGAATAAAGTAATTGATGTTAATTTTTATCCGACAGAGAAAACGAAGCGAAGTAATATGCTACATCGTCCAATCGGTATTGGTGTACAAGGATTGGCTGATACATTTATTTTAATGAATATTTCTTTTCACAGTGAAGAAGCAAAAATTGCGAACAAGTTGATTTTCGAGACAATTTATCATGCGGCTTTAGAAAAGAGCAATGAACTAGCTTTGAAAATAAAAGAGAAATATTCGGATCAGTACGATTTTACGGAAGCAGACGATTCAAAAATGATTTATGAAACAACCTATACAAATGGCCTAAAATATGGTTTGAAACCTGGTCACATTGGAGCATATCAATCGTTCGAAGGTTCACCAGCGTCAAAAGGCATTCTACAATTTGATATGTGGTGTGTTGAACCTACACCTGGTCGTTATGATTGGGGTTCGCTTAAACAATCTATTGTTGATCATGGTTTGCGTAATTCACTTTTAGTTGCTCCTATGCCCACTGCTTCAACATCGCAAATTTTAGGTTTTAATGAATGTTTCGAACCATTTACCAGTAATTTGTATAGTCGTCGTACATTAGCTGGGGAATTTGTCGTTGTCAATAAGTATTTGATGAAAGAATTGATTGAATTGGGATTTTGGAATGACGATATTAAAAATAATATAATAGCAAATAAAGGAAGCATACAGCAACTGACTATGCTACCAGAACACATTCGAAATAAATATAAAATAGTATGGGAAATACCGATGCGTCATATAATAGACATGGCTGCTGACAGAGGAGCGTTTATATGTCAAAGTCAATCGATGAATTTATGGGTAGAAGATCCAAATTATAATACACTTACATCCATGCACTTTTATTCGTGGAAGAAAGGGTTAAAAACAGGGATTTATTATTTAAGGCGAAAAGCAAAACATCAAGCGCAACAGTTTACAATAGAACCAGAATTAAATAAAAACCCTAATTATGGATCTGAAAATGACGAAATTTGTGAGATGTGTTCAGCTTGAGCTATAAGGGTCTGTTTTTACACCTTTGGACATTTAAGTTCGCACAAAAAGTGCTAACAAAAAGAGGTTCAAAGTTGGGTATTTTCATACCCGCATAAAGTTTGGTTATAAGCACTCGTTGAAGCACTTTGATTACTTTTTATTTCTCTACATAAATAACTTGGTCTTTCTATGTTATTTATCGCATTCTTTGCTATTTGGTAGATATTTGATTAACCATTAGGGTCTCTATTCCACGACCCACAACCGCTCTTACAGCGTAATAGTCCGTGAATTAACCGCAATTCATCTTTGTTGTTCTTTTTATTTGGATGCGTCCGTACCATAAACTGTTGACATTGTATATTATATATTACACAATAATTTTATATAAAATATAATTATTATATAATGAGTAAACGAGATATTCTTGTAGTTTTTGATATTGATGAAACATTAATTCAATATATTAATAAAAATGCGTACCATTTTTGGAAAGATGCTACACTTGAACAAAAAAGAATTATAGAAAATAATTTAGATTTTGTAGATTTAGGCGAAGAAAAAAAACAGATTATTTTTTTTAGACCAGGATTAAAACAATTTCTTGAAATGGCACAACGCAGTGGAAGAATTAAAGTAGCAATATGGACATATTCAGAGAGAGAATATGCGGATGACATTGCGAATCTTATCTGTAAAAAATTTGATCTACCAGATGATACATTTATTTTCAAATATGGTGCGGAAGATATTCAAAACGATGACATGCCCAAATCATTAAAACAGGTATGGGATAATCCAAAATTTGGAAATAAGTTCAATAAGTTCAACACTTTTATTGTAGATGATCGCTACGGAAATTTGTGTCATGAAATAAATGTTAGCAATAGTATACTTGTTCAGGCGTTTGCACCTTTCGGTGAAAGAAAACAGCGCGAACCATTAACACAGGCTTTATTAGACAAAGCAATAAACGATGATATATTTTATGAATTAACAAATATTACGCAAAATTTACTGAATGATATTGATGGATGTGAAGACGATGAAATTGAAGAAGCATTTAAAACGGAATCTATATTCGCACCAAAATGTATGAAACGAAAGAATTTAGCAGGTTACATGAAAAAATATTCAGATGATATACAATTATGTACTATTGGAGAAGTCGAAAATGCTGACAGTGTATTTAAAGGCGGTAAGATAAATAAAAGAACACGTAGTAGTAGGACCAAGAAAAATAACAAAAAAACATATAAATATAAGAAAAGCAGAAAATCTACTAGAAAATCTACTAGAAAATATAAAATGAAGAAATTGGGTAGGAAAACGCGTCGTATGTAAATTATTTATTTTGTTTAGTTTATTTTTTCCTCAAAGCCCTTATCCTTTTACTTCTTCGTAATTGTGGACCTCTTTTCGATTTACTAGTTTTGGAACGATTACCACCCCGTTTCTTTTTTTCAGGAATAATAATAGTAATGGCATCTTGACTCGCGTGATCTAGATCAAATATTGTTTCTATTTTGTCTGTGATATCAAGTGGACAAACATAACCTTCTGGAGATATTTTCTCAATATATTCTGTAATAATTACGTTTTTTCCACAAACGTCTTGCTTATATTTGTATTTCATAAAAACACGTAAACACACGACCACGTCAATCAATGCGTCGTGTAGTTCATCTCCCCTAGGCAAATAACCAAAATAATATTCATATGATTCGGATAATTTTGGGGGTTTAATTGTGTAAAACATTTTGTCCTCACCTGTTTTTTTGTCTTTATAATAAACTGGATTTTGTATATTACAAATAGTACTCGTTAAGTTCATTGTACATTCAAATTTGCGATTATCCATCAAAAATTCTAAATAGTGATTTACATTTTCAGTAAGTTTATTTTCGCGACCCAACCTTAATAATTCAGCGATTACAAATTTACGATCGAATTGAACATTATGACCAACTACGATGGTTACTTCAGGATCCATAATATCATTCAAAAATTCCGCCAAAATCATACCGATAGGTGCTTTTTTTTCAGCTGGTTGGTTCTCAATTAGTTCTCTTGTTATATGATGGACTTTGATAGAACCCTCCGTAATTATTATATTTTCAGGAATTTCTACGTATTTACTGAAAATCTTTGCGTTTTCTGTGTCTTCCAAATCATATATTATATAACCAAGTTGAATAATACTTGGCCAATTATCAATGATTTCACTTTTCTTCCAAAGTGAAGAAGTAGAATTGAAATCGCGAATATCCAATAACTTATTATCGTTTTGATTTCTCTCTTTCCAATCTTTACCCGGTAAAATTGGTGGTTTACCTGTTGTTTCCGTATCAAATACACATATCTTTACCATTTTGTATTATAATTATATTTAATTACATAAATATAAAAAGAATAAAATCATATCAATTTTTATTTTACCTTTTAGAAAAAGGTAAACCCAAAACAAGAGAATTACCTTTTAGAAAAAGGTAAACCCAAAACAAGAGAATTACCTTTTAGAAAAAGGTAAACCCAAAACAAGAGAATTACCTTTTAGAAAAAGGTAAACCCAAAATGATATATTTATCTAAATAAAAAAATGGAAGTTTGAGCGAGACAATTTTACAAGATATAATGAAGAATTAGTATACCAATTAAGAAAAAATGGTATGAATAACGCTATAAACAAACTTAAAGAATATAATTATAAAATTGACGATATTATATATGATGATGGAAATGATCTTACAGCAACCTTGAAGATTTTGTGTTTCAAAATGAGAAAATGTATAAAGAAATATTATGGATGATTTGTTCTATCTAATATTTCGAACAAATTCCAAAACTGCGCCTATGCCAAACAGTTATACCGTGGTTTCGAATTCCATCCAGATGCTGTTTTGAACCATAACCTTTATTTTGATCAATACCGTACTTTTCAATCAATTCAGGATGTTCTTTACATAAATCGTGTATATATTTATCTCGTTCTACTTTTGCTAAAATGGAAGCTGCTGCTATTGCTGTAAATTTATTATCACCTCCTTCGATACATGAATATGGCATCGATTCCAATTTGTTTGTATTTTTATTCAAATTTATCAAAGGATTAAAGTAGTTACCATCAATTAGTAAATAATAGGTTATATCTTTATTTTTCATAATTTCATTGTATTTTTTTTTAACTCCTAAAATAGATTTATGCATTGATTCTTGAGTCGCTTGTAATACATTGATTTTATCGATTGTCTTTTCGTCTTCAAAACTCACATGCCAAGCTAACGCATTTTTTTTAATATAATCAGCAGTTTCCTCAATCTGTTTTTTGGAATAAAACCTTTTGCTGTCTTTCATTTTAAAATGATCGAAACTATCATCTTTAGGTAAAATAACAGCTGCTGTATAAACTCTCCCAAATAAAGGTCCTCTACCGGCTTCATCGACCCCAATCTCAAAAATATTGGGATCTTCAAGGAGAAATTGCTGTAGTGCTAGTTGTTTTTCTCTTATTCTTTTTTTAATTGGATTCGGATTGGATATCGGAGTTGATGTTGATGTTATTGGATCGTCAATTTCAATTTCATCTTCATATGTGAATTTAAAATCATCTTTATCCTCTATTATTTCCTTACTTTGTTTAATTAAGTTATGTAATCGTGAACTCATTTTGGTTTATTTTACTAATTTATATGTTGTATATAAATTATTTTTATATTTCAATTTATTTTATAATTTTTTCACTATATAAATTATACAATGAAAACAAAAACAATGATTTTTTATATTATCGGAATTATCATTATATTTGTATTAATATCTTTATTTTTAGGAGGAAAATACTACAAAGAAGCGTTTTCTGGAAACTTTTCCGGAAAATTCAAGATTGATGATGATAATCATGTGACAAATATGAATGACTCGACTAGTGACGTAATGAATAATGATTTGAACAACATGAATACACAACAAAGGATGAACAATAATTACGATAATTATAACCATTATTCAAAATTTTCTTCAAACTTGACAAATGGTACTACATTTTATGGTAAAAACGGAGGTTCAGTAATGGTTAATATTCAAACTGATGGTAAACCTTCTTTGAAAGTCATGTTGAATTCAAATGACTCACCTATGATTTTTACACCGACAACAAAAGAAGGTTTTACAAATACAAATACAAATATGAATGATTCATCTATAAATAAATTTACGGGTCCAAATGGTGCTAGCGCTACAATAATTAATTTGAATGGACATCAAGCAATACGTATCAAGACATCCTCCGGTAATTATTTTTTTACTACATCACATTCAGGTTCAAGCAACGAATATACTCCAAATTATCAAACCTACAACAATACACCCAATACCTATTATGGAAGTACAGGGGATGTTTATAATGCTTCTTCTTTTGCTAATAATGCTTATACAAGCCCTATTACTTTTTATGGACCCAATGGATCAACTGCTACAGTTAACTCAAATGGTCCAAATACATTGACCGTAAAATTAAATGGTAACACTATTGAATATGGTGGCACACCAGATGCTACAGGTTTTGTTAGTAAATATCAAGGTCCTGATCTATCAACCGCTGTGGTGGTTAGTGGAGAAAATGGAGTAAAAGCATTGAATGTTACATATAACGGTAAAACGATGACTTATGTTTCATCTACACAACAACAACCACAAAGTAATGATTTTATGAGTATGTTCAATACACCGCAAAACCCATCCCAGAATTCAACGATGACAATGATGGGACAACCATATTCAAACTCATCTCAGAGTTCAACAATGACAATGATGGGACAAAACCCATACTCAAGCGAACAAGGAATACCAAGAAGTCAAATACCACCAGGTCAAGAAAATCTTTACATTCTTAAATCTGAAATAGTACCACCTGTATGTCCAATGTGTCCTAGCGCAGCATCATGTCCAAGACAAGAAAAATGTCCACCATGCCCTGCGTGCGCTAGATGCCCAGAACCTTCTTTTGAATGTAAAAAAGTGCCTAATTATAATGCTATGAACAGCAGCGGTTTACCAATGCCAGTATTAAACGATTTCTCAAGTTTTGGTATGTAAAATGAAAATTATATTATATTTACAAAATTATACTATAATTTGGTGTTATTATTTCTTTATTGTTTTTACTTTACGATTTCTCCTTTTCTTAAATGAATTATTTTTTCGTATATTTTTTTTTTTCATTGTTTTTTGGTTTCTACTAATTTTACTTTTTTTACTATCACCACCTTGAGTTGTATTTGGATTTAGGGCTAATAAAGCGTCAACCATTGTTTCGTCCTCATTATTATTATTTTGTAATGGTCCAACTTGTTGTACCGCTACTGGAACTACTGGCGCTACTGGCGCTACTGGCGCTACTGGTGCGGATTCTAATAGTAATGGTTGTTGCTGTTGCTGTTGCTGTTGCTGTTGCTGTTGCTGTTGCTGTTGCTGTTGCGGGTTTGGTGGTTCTACAATTTCTACAACTTGTGGAGTAGATACTATTTCTAAATTTTGCGGTTTATAAACACATTTAACAAATTTACAAACGATACCAATGGGTGTTTTGATAAAATAATAGAAAATAATAAAAGGACCACGAACTACTCCTACTATGAAACCCCACGCAGTTTTTATAAAAGTTATAGCACCAGCTAATTGCCAACACCCAATTAACCATAAAGATGACAATAAAACGCCGATGATAGCTAATCCTCCTTGTGAAAAAAGCAGATATTTTATTAGTCCTGAAAAAAAATCTCCAACCCCTTTCAAAACACCTAAAGGACCTTGAGCAGCAGCAGTTACGATTTTTTGAGATAATTCACTAAATTTATTTCCAGCGTCGTCAACAATATTTGTACCGATATCCCAATACGATTGTAATTGAGTAGCAACTGCTTTTGCACTAGCTACAGTAGAATTAGCAGCAAGACCAGCCTCAAAGACCTTCTTTTTATTTTCGAGTTCAACTTCTCTCATTGTAATTTCTTGGTTCATTTTTTCTATTTCTTCTTTTTCTTTAGTAATCAACTTTTGCTTTTCTAAAATTTTGGCTTGCATAGGAAATTGTTGTTTTAAACTATCCAATGTATCCTCTAGCGAAACTAATTGACTATTGAAAAAGCGTTCAACATTCGATAAAGAGTCCGGTCCCGGATTACGACCCAATTGTCTATTCAACTCGATGAAAGCATTAAAATTGACAATGTCGCCTAATTTAATTATTAGCATTTCCAAAATTTGAAATCTCTCTTTGAGACTTATCAAAATGGTAAGAGCTTTCATTTTATTTGGCGTTGATGGTTTCATGTTATCTTCAGTAACTAAAGACGCAATAGTTAGTTCGATGTTTTTGTTGATAATTTGAATGTAATTCAGAAATGAATTGTAATCAACACGATCACCCACAACACTGATTGCTTTGATGGGTTCATCATTTTCATCCAAAACTTCTTTATAATCCAATTGAAATTGAAAAGTACCCATACAATAATATCTTGAGTAAGTATACAATAAATTTTCAAATTTTTGATTATTTGTCGAATCTATCATTTCATTTTCTTCATCTGAATCTTTCATTATTTTCTTATATTCTGCGGTTTCTTTTTCATATTCGCCATTAGTCAAATATTTTGCGATTATTGATTCGATTTCGTTGTACGTGTGACTAATCGCAGCTGTAGCAGGACTTATGTCACCAGTAGCAATTCCATAACCAACACCAAGTCCTAACGCTGTAATATAATCTATTAAATGTGTTTCTCCTGTCATTACTTTTTTATTCAAAATTTCCAATTTATCTTTTGTTTGTTCTATTTCAGTGAGTTTTTTGAAATTTTCAAATGTTTTTGCGCCTTTGGTTTTATCCATCAATTCAAGACAAACATCTTGTGCTTCTTTTTCAAATTGATCAGATTTCTTATTAAATTCAGAGATTATTTTAGCCAATGTTTCTTCTCCTGTCGGAGAAACAAGTAGACCTCCAAACGTAGTAATTAAAGCTAAACGTCCAGATTCTCTCTTTTTCTTGGCTTCATTGAAAACTTGAAGTGCTTTTTCTACTGGTTGCTCTCTTGATTCCACAATAGGCAAGTCAATCCACATATCCACCCATTTATTTTGATCAATTTCATAAATTTTATCGTTGATTCTCAATTGATTATTTTTGGAATCAGTTATAATAGCGATTTCACTAAACGGATTTGTAAATGTATTGGGTGTAGCATCTGTTTCATTTGATGATACAGTATCATTCATAGACGACTCACTAGCTATATTGATTAAAAAAACTAAAAGTAGAATCATTTGTGGTATTATCGATTGTATATTCATTCCACCGTGTTGACTAAATCCACTGTCTTCGATTTCTTTGTTTGTTATATTCAACAATTTTTCTAATTCTTGCATTAACGTAGCAGAAGTATTTGAATCCATTTCCTTACTTTGAGATATCAACAATTCTAATAAATTATCCATATAAACCTGTGCTTGTCTGGTAACAACATATTGTTGCGAACAATATTTTTGCGCGATTACGTTTACATTAATCACCTGTTGATTAATTTTTTGAATTTGATCATAAATTTTAGCAACATCATCATAATCAGATTCATTTTTATCTAATTTTAATTCTTCAGGTAAGTCATTGCTTGTAATATCTTTACACATTGGTATAGAACTAAACAAAAATCTATACATAGGAATTAAAAGATTCGCATTATACAATTTCTCAGATAATCCCCATGAAAAATCATAATCAAAATTCGTTGATGATTGTTCTAAATGTTCCATTTATTTATATATTATATAAATAATAAATAATTATACCGATCAGAAAGGAAATTTTGAGTGATCATCATCTAAGAGGTTACTTGAAACATAGTTATAATATATACAAATCATAACTACAGTTTGCTTCATTCACGTGTTTTTATACATTTTTTATCGATTTGAATACTAGGTCCCTTTTCTTCTTGAGGAACAATATTAATGATACATTTTGATTTTTTCCCGTACAAAGGCTCAGTACACCCTTTTTCTTTATTTTTTTTGGTTTGAAAATTTTTAAATTTGAATAATTTTGGTTTTTCATCTGTACAACGCGCTCTGAAATGTTCATACCTTTCTCTCACGTCACAATAAGATAGGTTTGATTTTTTATTCAACATTTTGTTTACTAACTCGTGTAGATTATATACATACCTGGAAAATGTTTCACGATTTTTCATATGTGACATTTTCAATGGTAGCTGTTTAAAATTAGTTTTTAAATTCATTCTACAATATTTACATGGTAAAACATACTTAAGATTTAAAATAAAATTTCTGTAATGAATTTTATCTTCTAATGTAGGAGTTACTGGATAATTAAAACTCATAGTATGTAAATAGTGCCATAATGGTGGTCCCCAAACACTGGTAATCATGCCATCGGGCGCATTATAATCATTTCTTTTGAATACTCTGTTTTTTTTTGTTTTATTTGTCATCTTCTTATATTTACCTTTTATATTTACATTTTAGAAAAAGGTAAAACCAAAAATTTTTACACAATTTTTTGCTAAAATTTGTTTTGGCTTTTGGCTCCACCTTTCTCAAAGGTGGATTTGGCCTTTGCGCAACTTTTTCTAAAAGGTGGATTCTAAAGATGGATTTGGCTTTTGGCTCCACCTTTCTCAAAGGTGGATTTGGCTTTTGGCTCCACCTTTCCCAAAGGTGGATTTGACTTTTGCGCAACTTTTTCTAAAAGTTGCTTCTAAAGGTGAATTGGAATATGTAAAAAATTACTAATTAGAGCCTTTGTATTTGATTCCCCTATTTTTTGTCCTTCATTCAAAAAATTAGACGATGCTTTTTTTGCGATGAACCCCTTTTTTATATTCATAATTTTTTCATAATATATCACATCATTGCTAAAATCATATTTATTTATTTCAACAAGTTTTCCATCTAGTCTTGTTATTATCATAATACCGCTATATTGTTATATAGTATAATAACACATCTTTATATCGTGTAGTTTTATATTTATTTTTATTCGTTTAACAATTGAGAATAAATTATATTTTTATATATTATAAATTATGAATAATTTTGGCGGCAATTTCTCAAGAGCAATGAACAATGGTTTTAAGTTTAACACAACAAGTGTTTTCATTATAATATCAATTGTTATTTTCATTACTTTAGCAATTTATTACTATTATTATTACATAGTTCCAAAATTAAAAACTGCTTACCATAGCAATAGCGAGAATAAATCAAATGATACTTCATCTATAAACGGAAATAAACAAGTAGAATTATTATTTTTCTACGCAGATTGGTGTCCTCATTGTAGAACAGCTAAGCCTATTTGGGAAAAATTTAAAAATGAACATCAAAACAAAACAATTCATGGATACCGTATTATTTTCACAGAAGTTAATTGTACAAATGAAACGGCTGAAACTGAACAAATGATGAATAAATATAATATTGAAGGATTTCCTACTATTAAGTTATTAAAAGATGGCCAAATTATAGAATTTGACGCAAAACCAACAAGTGAAACATTAAATGAATTTTTGAATACAGTTTTATAAATAAAACAATATAACAATATAAAAATATATAGATAGATTGTATATTATTTAACACAAATGAAAGAATTTGTATTTTTAAGTGGTCTACCAAGAACCGGATCTACGCTTTTATCCGCAATTTTAGGACAAAATCCAAAAATTCATGCCGAAGGAAATTCAGCGCTTTGTCAATTAATGTGGGATACAAAGAATTCGTTATTAATTAATTCCAAAGAACAAATGACAGCATGTAATCGTTTAGATTCTGTGAATGATATATTGAAAGAATTACCTAACTTATATTATAAAAACGCAGAAGAACCAATTATTTTTGATAAATGTCGATGCTGGACAGTTCCGTCTAATATTGAAATAATAAAAAATTACATTTCAAAAGATTTTAAAATAATAATATTAGAAAGACCCATCATTGAAATTGTAAAATCTTTTATTAAATTATTCAATAAGAATGTTGTTTACCCTGCTAATTGGGACGAAAATATTTTTCGCGCAGGAACTGATCCAATTATGAAGCCACTTGCTGGTCTTATGTGGGCTAAACAAAATAATCAAAATAATAATTTTTTATTTATTACATATGATGATCTAACTAATAACACAAAAGAAACGATTAAAAAAATTTATGAATTTTGTAATTGGGAATATTTTGAACATGATTTTGAAAATATTTTACCCAAATATCCAGAAAATGACAAAGAAGCATATGGATTAGAAGGTCAACATTCTATTCGACTAAAAATAGGAAAAATACCGAATGATACTATTTTATCAAAAGAATTATATAATAAATGTAAAATACTTGATAAATCATTGGGATACAATTATTAGTTATTAGTTGTTAGTTGTTAGTTGTCAAACAATATCGGAATTCCCTATTTTATTATTTTCAGAAATAAAGTGTTTTGCGGATTCGATTCCCTTTTGAAAAAGTTCTTTCCGTAATTCCTCTGAATTTATGGTTGAACGTAAATAATTAAAGCTTAAATAATCCACATTACAAATAATTTGATTTTTTATACACGGAACACGAATAGTCAACGTCAAATTATTGAACATTTTGAAAAAAAAGTATAATATAAAATCAAGTAAATTGGATTCTTGACATATTTTTTTTTGCTTTTGTATTTCTTCATTATATTGATTTGTAAAACCTAGTATCTCATCCTCTGCTTTGCCAGAATCAACGCAATATTTCAAAGGGTAATTAGCACAAACTCCTCCGTCTATGTAACACTTATTATCTATAATTACAGGTGTAAATATTATAGGTAATCCACAAGACATCATGACAGCATCAATAAGTTCTAATTCGGGGTGCGTTAAATAAGATATATCTTCTGTGATAAAATTATTCACTTCAAATGAATAAAAATGAAGCTCGACTTTTGAATATTTAAAAAAATCTTTTAAATTAATGTTGATGGGTAAATCTTTAGCAGATAAAAGCGGTTTAAAAACCTTTTCAACGATTTTTTTATCATAAATACCTTTTTTTGTATACGCATCAAAAATATAATTTATTTTCATATGAAATAACTCGTGCCAAGGACGCTTTATAAAATAATCATTTAATATTTCCCAATCTTCGAATTTTAAACATAACAAAATTCCTACAATAGCGCCTGCTGATGTACCATAAATTGTTTCAATGTTATTCAAGTTTAGGAAATTGTTTTCACTTAAATATTGGATAGCAGATAAATATTGTAACATAGAAGGCCCGCCGCCTGATATTACTAGATGTTTTATTGTCATTGTCGTGTATATCTCTATATGTGTATATTATGATTTAATTTTTTTATTATTTTATTCTAAAATATATTTAATCAGAATAAAATAATTTGTTTAATTTGTTTTTCGTGACAAGTTTTTTTCTATCATTTTTTTATCATGGCAACTATCTTTACTTTGGAAAACATAGAAGATTTTTCAGAAAAATTGAATATAGATGAATTGTATGAAAAAAAACGACAAAATGACTTGAATAAATTAGCACTTTATAATAAAATTTTAAATCGTATTCACGTTCGAATCAAAACAGTATCTAAGCAAAAAATAGATGAACAATTTTGCTGGTTTATAGTACCTGAAATTATTATAGGCGTTCCAAAATATGACCAGGGTTCGTGTATTGCTTATTTAATTGACAAATTAAAGGACAATGGGTTTAGTGTGAAATATGTACACCCCAATGCGTTATTTATATGTTGGGCACATTGGGTACCTTCTTATGTAAGAAGTGAGCTTAAAAAGAAAACGGGTATTGTTATTAACGAACATGGACAAAAATTGATTGAAAATAAGAATGAAAACAATGTAGAAGAAAATGCTATGAATTTTATTACTAATAGAGAACAAGATGTATCTAATTTGAATAAAAATAAAAAGAATTATACATCAATTAAATCTTATAAACCATCAGGTAATTTAGTATATGGTGATGATTTGCTAAATAAAATAGAAGACAAATTTATCTAGGTAGTTCGTGTTTTTTTGATTCTTTTTTATTATTTTTATCATTTTGTCTTGTATATTTTTTTTTGAAGCTTATTGCGTTTTTACCACAACACTTTTCTAAATTTCTTACCGTCGAACAATATAAGAAGTCATCTTTTCGAATTATTCCATCCACTAAATTTTTTGGATTTTCAAATGGAAATTTGGAGCATCTACCAAATTCATTTTTAACACCGTTCTCAGGTACAATAAAATATCTACAATTAACGCAATATTTTGGTTCTATTTTGAGCGATTGTGTCAATAAAAAAAACGATAGTATTATAAATAAATACATAGTTACAATACTATCAAGAGAACCATTTAATATGTTTTTGATAAATATAATTGTATTATGTACAATGTGTTAGAGATACTTGTCTAATATGAACCATATCAACCTATACTATAAGATCCATAAATATAAACACCCTCCATATCTTGTTCATATATTTCAATCGATTCCACATCTCTTGCTATACGGTCTAAACAATATTCTATTTCTTGCTTATTGTCAACCATAGCCTCTTTTATTGCTCCAGTTTCTTTCATATTTTTTACAGTTTCTTTCATATTTTTTACAGTTTCTTTTATGCCTTCTTTCTCTTCCTCTTCATTTGTAGTAGTTGCTTGCCAATACATCATTACTAATCCTTGTCCACCATATCCATTATTTGGTTGATTACTTATACATAAACCACCGCCACCACCGCCAATAAAATTTGAATTAACATTATTTAGACTACTTCCATTGATTTTGTAATAAGCCAATCCAGATGTACCACCATAACCATTTCCACCAGGTAGACCATTGCTATAACCGGTTACACTAGGCATACCATACACCGAAACACCACTATTATTGTATGTTCCATAGTATCCACCTCCACCGCCTCCAGAGTATACATTTTGTATTATATTTTGACATAGTGTACCATTTATTGTTAATTGTAAATTGTTAGTATCAAAATAAGTTAATATATTTTGATAATCTGGCATTATACTAGTAATTTGAGTGGTATTATTACTTCCAGGTTGATTAAAATAATATGTACCATGATTTCCAGTCAATGTTGTATTAGAACCATAGCCACCATTGCCACCATTACCTCCACTGATTGAGTTTGAACCGTAATTCCCATTGCTGGATGATTGTCCGCCAAGATAATAACTATAACCACCACCACCACCATCAGCACTTATCAACGTTTGATTATTGCTAATTGAATTAACGCTAGATCTTCCACCACACGCACCATTATTTCCATTTCCAACAACTTTGTTTACATAATAATCATGAGCTACATAATAATCATAAGCACCTTGACCTCCGGCACCAACCTTAATTTCATACAATTCATTATTTATCAGATTTATTGTTTTCAAATTAATACTTCCTCCTGCTCCGCCTCCTCCTGCTAGACCTCCATATAAATATTCTCCTCCCCCTCCTCCACCACCAACACATATGATATTTATGGAAATATCCACATTAGATTTTAGATGGTAAGCCCGTCTTGTATCCATGAATACTAAACTTCTATAATTACATGGTGAACCTGGAATTTGTTTATAAAAACGAACTTTTGAACTTCCGTAATAGATTAAATGTAAAATTTTTTTATAAGCAGTATATAACCTTGATGATTGAATATAATTTAAATAAAAATATCTTTTGTTAGTTTGTAATGCGGTATAAATGGTTTTATATTCTGGGCTTGCTAGTATTTTTTTAATAAAATTTATATTTTCGATTGTATTATCTTGATCTACTGGACTCGTAGAAACTGTCATTTCACAACAATCCATTTCATCTGATGACATCGATGATTCGGCCGACGCAGATGATGATTTAGATGGCGGAGGTGGTGGAGGTATTGGGGCTGGGGTTGATGGTGACGGATTTATTGTTGAATCAGTAGTTTGATTACACGCGAGACTATTATAACCAAGAATCATTATAACGATTACGCAACCTCCACAACCGTTGCCACCTAGAGCGGCTTTATAACAGACGGATGTGGTTTCATTAGTTACCAGTGTCTCTTCTCCACATTCATCTTCATAAACATAACTAAAATAGTTACTGATTATTTCAGAATAATATGCGCCACCGCCTCCGTCACCATAACTATAACCACTCGAACCGCTAAAATTTCCTATATTTGGTTGTAAATAAGCTCCACCTACACCATTTTGTCCACCACGACTATAATAATTCCCATTGTTTCCTTGATTATTTTGTAAAGGTGAAGTTTCTCCTTCAATATCATAATCATAAGTTAATGTCACACTACCTCCGGCCGCTCCACCTCCTCCATATGAATTTTGTAATTGTGGAACAAAGTTTTGTAAATAACTAAACCATGGTAATTCATTCATATAAGTAGTAGCATATGTATTTTCTAAACTACTGATTTCTGGCATAGTCGAGCTTCCAGCTTTACCATTATAATTACCACCACCACCTCCATTAAATGTACCGAGACCTATATTATCAACGTTAATTGATTGGTATGTCCCCCAATTAGGTATTCCCGTAGTTCCTCCACCGGACCCTCCTGGGTTATGACTCCCTCCTAAATTGATGTTACCTGCGCCACCGCCTCCACCATAACTTGTCATCAAATTATAATTAAATGAAAAACTATTAGAACTAGTTGGTATTAAAGTATCAATGAATGAATTACCTCCACCACTAGCTTGTCCACCATAACCATTCGACGAAGTACCACCAGCACCTACGTTAACAGCATATGTAAACGCCGAATCAAAGGAATTAAACCAAAATAAACTTGTTCCACCACCGCCACCACCTACACCCGGACCAGTGTTTGTATTACCAGTTGTACTTCCTCCACCTCCTCCACCTCCGACAGCAATTATATAAACAGCATTTTCTGCTGTATCGAGACCTTGAAATTTAAAATAGCCAGTATAGGATTTATCCGCTAAATTATAATTTTCACTGGTGTTTGTAAAAACCATAACATAAGCATTATTCAAGTAATCACCATTTTCACTATATAATGGCACGGTTAAATAGCCATCGGAAAAAGAAGAGGATACACTTGTGTCAGGAATATTGTTATCAATAGCACCGTTATTAGCATATGCTTGCTGTAATGTTATTGTTTTTGGTGATATACTATAATAACCCGCACATTGATTAGGTAAAAAGGGCGAATTTGCTATAGTTGACATTTAATTATTATATTAATATAATATAATATAATAATATCATCTTGAATATGTCTACTCATAAAAAACTAAATAAAGAAAAAGTAAATAAAAAAACACGAAAATTAGTAGGTTTAACTTCTTTCGAATCCGATTTTGAAAAGGATTTTATTATTAAAAATTCGGATTTTTTATCAACAAATTTTCATTTAGACAAAAAAATAATTCACGATTTGAAAACTGCTATAAGTCCTTCAAAGATCAAACCCCAAGATGATTTTTATTCTTATATCAATGAACGATGGTTAAAATCTTTCAATCCCGAATACAAACAGAATTATATAGTTCAATTTGACGATTTTAGACTAATCCAAGATAAGGTCTATAAAGATTTAATTGAAATTATAGAAGAATATATCAAAACACATAAAAATACTAAAACACAATTTGATACTTCTTTCATTAATTTCTACAAATCAACTACGAAAAAATATAATAAAAAGGATTTCTTTGTTAAACATGCTAAAAATGTTATAGAAATAATAGATGAATTACTTGTTGATAAAAGAAATTTATGGAAATTTTTAGCAAAATTGAATCAAAATGAAATCGTAAACTGGGGATTGCCATTAATATGGACATTGAACCCAGACGATAAAGAGCCAGGTATTTTTAGATCTTATATTGGAGGACCTACTCTTTCATTAATCGATTTAAATGTATATTTTGATACAACAAGCGATGAAAATAAAAAATACAAAGCAAAATATTTGAAAAATATAGACGAGATATTTGAATTTTTCTTTGGTAAAAATCACCAATTTAACGTTGAAGATGTTTTCAATGTTGAAGTAAAAATAGCAAATGCTTTTTCATGTAATATAATAAAAACAACGAATGATTCATATATCTATAATAAAATTACGAGCAAAGAAGCAATGGAAAAATTCGAGTTTGATTGGAATGAATATTCACGAGAACTAGGGTTTGAAATCCCGCCTGATTTCTTTATCACTTCTGATTTGAATTATTTATTATGTATTGTTCAGTTACTTTTGAAAGAATGGAATACACCTGAATGGCGAACTTATTGGATTTATATTTATATACGAATGATAATTCGTTTTGATAAAAATGGATATCAAATATATTATAATTTTCACGGTAAGTTTGAACGAGGTATGCTTACTAGTGCTCCATTTGATTTGTATAAAATCTTCTCACTTGGATTCGCTTATAATACTTTTTTATCGAATGAATACATTCTAAAATATAAAAATGAACAAGTAATCGAGTATGTAAAACTTTTAGCACAAGACTTGAAGCAAGTATTCATAAGAATAATAAAACGAAATACATGGTTACAACCAAATACAAAAAAAGAAGCGTTAAAAAAATTATACAATTTAAAATTACAAATAGCATCACCAAAGAAATTGGCTCCTGATCCAATATTGGACTACGCGGAATATGATTTATGGGAGAACCTAAAGATGATATGTTATTGGCGACATAATAAAGCCATATCATTAGAAGGTAAACCTGTAGAAGATTTCCCAGTTTTAGATTGGTCTCAATTGCCACCAAAATTTGTATCAACGCAAGCATATATAGTGAATGCTTCATACACGCCATCGAGTAACAGTATTTATGTACCTTTAGGATATTTACAAAAACCATTTATTGATTTGGACGAAAGAGGAATTGAGTATAATTTAGCACACATAGGATTTACATTATCGCATGAAATGTCACACGCTTTAGACGATTTGGGTAGTAAATATGATGAAAATGGCAAATTAAAAAATTGGTGGACTCCCACTGACAGCGAACGATTTAAAAAAATACAAGAAGATGTAGTAAAACAGTACGAAGCATTTGCTTTATACGATGGAATTAAATTTGACGCTTGGCCTAGTATAGGAGAAGATTTAGCTGATATTTCTGGTTTAACGATATGTCGTGAATATTTAAGAGATTTTCAATTAAAGAATAAAGATATTCTTCCTATTCAAGATTTATCTTTTAAAATGTTTTTTACATTTTTCGCTTTCCAACAAAGACAAAAAATCAGTAAAAGAGCAATTCAAGCTCAATTAAGAACAAATCCACATCCTTTAGACAAATATAGATGTAATGTTCCTCTTTCTAGATTGATAGTGTTTAGGACAATATTTGATGTTAAAAAAGGAGACAAAATGTGGTGGCATTCAACAAATAGAATTTGGGAATAATAAATATTTGTATACAAATTTATACAATTTATAAAAAAACATTTAGCAAATTTTTAATTCTTCGTTATTTTTTTTTTGTTGAATATATATATAAATGGCTCATACCCGTCGTGCTGGTTCAAAAATGATGCGTTCTCGCGCTGCTGCTCGTTCAATGGCTCGTGGTCGCGCTCGCGCTGCTGCTAGAGGTGCTTCCGCTGCTGCTTCTCGTGCTGCTTCCGCTGCTAGAGGTGCTTCCGCTGCTGCTTCCCGTGCCGCTTCTGCTTCAAGATCAATGTCTGCTTCTAGATCAGTCTCCGCTGCTAGAGGTGCTTCCGCTGCTGCTTCCCGTGCTGCTGCTGCTTCCCGCGCTGCTGCTGCTGCTGCTGCTCGCGCTGCCGCTGCTGCTCGTGTCCGTGCTTAAATATATAACTATTTAAGTACTAAAAAACTAAAATTATAATTTAATTACTTTCATAAAAATAATTAAATGTTTAGTAATTATATGAAGAAGACTTTACATAAGAAATATAATAGACAACTCAATAAAGACACTAAGAATAAACACAGTAAGACAAAAAAAAATACAATGAAAGGAAAAAAGGAGAAATGGGAGACAGCTATTGAAGCCGCTCGAGCTACTTTGAAAGAAACCGGATCATTGGAAAAAGCAAAAATAGCTCTTAATAGACAAGCATTGATAAATGCTCGTAAATTGTTTGGTCCTATAGGACATATATAAAAAAAATGAAATATTTTATCAATTCAATTATCTAATACAAATTATTTGTATTACATAATGGAATTCACTAATTTAGAGATTGTCTTCAGCTCGTTATTATTACTGTCAATTTTACCACTTATTCATCAAATTTTAGTAATATTACTATTTCAATGTTTTGTTGACAAAAAGACAGAAAACAAATTAGACTAGCTTAGTAGTCTCACTAATTATCGTCTTCGCTTTCTTTTCCAAATTTTCAATCTGTTTTTTTGTTGTCTCCAATATTTTGGATTCAACAATTGCTTCATATATTTTAATACCATTAACATAATCCAACTCACATTTAACGTATAATTCTATTATGATTTCCCTTGTTTTTTCTACAATTTTTTGTAGTGAAGTCTCAGTTAATTTTGGATTTACTCTGATTTTTTTTTTATCTGAATATGGATCATCTACAAAAATAAACAACTCATTAATCACGCCTAACAATTTTTGTTGATTATTGGAAGCAGTTTGAATCATGTTACTAATGTTTTTAGCATATTCAATATATAACTTGTCATTTTTAGATAAAATATAATTTTTCTTGAAAAGAGGATTTTCACCTTGACATCCGTTATTTTTACGGTAATCTCTCAATTTGATATCACTAAACTTTTTAATATCTGATGGCATGTTGTCATTCCCGGTAAAAGCTGTATAAAAAGTATGTAGATCTTTTTGAAATTGTTGTTTCGTTGATTCTGACATACCTATAAATGTTCCATTTGAATAATCATAATTATCGTCTAAATATAATTGATTTAATTCCATGATACCTGGTTCATCGCTTAAATTTTTGACATTACCATTTTTATCTAAATTAAAGTTACAAAATTTAGGGTGTACATTGACTTGATTTGTATTATCATCTACATCCACCTTTCTTAATTTTCGAATTCTGTTATCACAAATATTTAATTTATATAAATTTCGTTGTATATTTTTGGGAATTTTATCTTTTTCCAAAAGACAAGTTTTAACAGTATTTCCATTTTCATCTTTATATACATAAATAGGATTTATTGTTTTTACTATAGCAGCAAAAACATGAGCTATTTTAACATAAAATTTAGCTATACCAATACAAATACGTTTTTTTTTAATTGATCTTTGAGTATCATTATCAACATCTAAACCCTTTAATTCATCTTTATTAACAAATATTTCATTTTCTTTAGCCAATTCATTTACTTCTTCTCCATTTTTAATTCTTTGTGCTAAGTAGGTAATTTCTAAATCATTAAAATGATTTTTAATTATATCACTTGTAATAATTACTAATTCATCACAATATTCTTTGCTTGATAAATTAGATAAACTCTTGAAATCCATTGTTAAAATATAATAGGTTGCTATATAATCAATAATTTGGTAAAAATTTGAAAACTCTTTTGGTTGATTTACTTGTTTATTTGTTGATGAAGGACTATTTCCCATATATCATAAATATATAAAATAAAATTGAATTAAAAAATTTTTATATAACGAAAAGAATATAAAATATATGGTTAAAGGAATAAGTAAAAGAAAGAAGAATAATATCAATAAAAAAGAATTATGGAATATATTCGATTCAGAAATAAATGACCCATCCAAAAATAAGAATAATAATTTAGAATGTATGTACAGAGAATGTGGCACAAGAGAATTTTGTGATTACTGTGAATCTATTTTAGCATTTTCTGATGAAGGATTTCTCACATGTACTAATAAAACTTGTGGAATTATATACAAAGATATCGTAGATCAATCAGCTGAATGGAGGTACTATGGGGCAGATGATAATCAAAATTCAGACCCAACTCGATGTGGTATGCCAATTAATCCATTATTAGAAGAATCTTCATATGGTTGTAAAGTACTTTGTAATGGAGGCATGAGTTATGAAATGAGAAAAATAAGACGATATACAGAATGGCAGTCGATGCCATACAAAGAAAAATCTCAATACGACGAATTTCAATTAATCACTATTATGGCCCAAAATGCTGGAATTCCCAAAATGATCATTGATGATGCTATACGATATCATAAAAAAATATCGGAATATGAATTAACATTTCGAGGTGACAATAGGGATGGTATCATAGGCGCATCGATCTACATATCTTGTAGGATTAATAATTTTCCGAGGACAGCTAAAGAAATTGCGAATATATTTCATTTAGATGTTACTAGTGCTACAAAAGGATGTAAAAATGCTTTGTCAATTATCAATAATATTGAAAAAGATATGGATAATAAAGAAAAAACAATTTTCGGAAAAACAAAACCAGAAGCCTTTATAGAGCGTTTTTGTAGTAAATTAAACATAAACAATGAACTCACCAAATTATGTCAATTTATATCCATGAAAATTGAAAAATCGAATTTAATGTCGGAAAATACACCGCATTCAATTGCTGCTGGAATCGTTTATTTCATTTCTCAGTTTTGTAATTTGAATATTAGTAAGCATGATGTAAAAAACATCAGTGAAATTAGCGAAGTTACTATAAATAAATGCTTTAAAAAATTGGAAAAAATGAAGGACAATCTTATTCCCGCTGTTATATTGAAAAAGTACTCATAACTTACCAATCGTTGTCGTTTCTAATATAATTATAATAATCGTTGATCATAGTTTTGATGTCGTCATCTAATTTTTTTTCAACATATTTTTTTGAAGGGTTTGTAGTAGTATTGTTTTCAACGTATGTGGTTTTTTTATCTAGTTCGTATTGTAACGATGTGGAATCATGAATTGATTCATAAAATATTCCCGTTTCTCCACAAAAATTTTCATTTTCTCTACAATGATCTGCGAATTCAAAAATTATTTTTGTTTTGTCAATTGTGTCAACATGTGATTTTTTAGTACCAAATAATTTACATAATCCAAACCCATCTATTTGATTGTTTTTATAAGGAATAAAGTTTTTACAATTTTTACATAATTTATTATTTCCATGAATAGAGACATTACAATATAAGTATAAATAAATTATCAATTCTAATAGTTGTAATAGTGTCATTATAGATGTGATGTTGTTTTTATAGTAATTTATATTGTCAGTTTTGAATTCAATTTTTTATTTATTTAGAAATCCGTCTATTTTACGAAATTAAAACAATATGAAAGTATAAAAATGAGTTCAATCAAAGATCA
>Ga0214921_10001422_pt1 | contig 40954 bp, 39 predicted proteins | sample LL1505_MetaG_FD_177992 | JGI IMG/M metagenome (GOLD analysis project Ga0214921, IMG submission 177992) | Freshwater microbial communities from Lake Lanier, Atlanta, Georgia, United States - LL-1505 | ecosystem: Environmental > Aquatic > Freshwater > Lake | place: USA: Georgia | collected...
GATTGGGATGGCACGAAACTTGAGCATGAAACTGATTCCAAACGATCATGATTTTTGGTGTAACTCGTGAAATCAGATATGAAATTTCCAGGTGAACATTTTTCCAGAGAAAATGGCTCTTTGCGCCTAGGCGGTCTACTCCTGCAAGACATTGCAAAACAGTACGGAACACCGTTATATGTTTATGATCTTGATCGTATTCGCACGAGATGTGAGCAAATCGCCGGAAATCTCAAAAAAATCACCCCGAAATCAAGGGCTTTTTTCGCTGTCAAAGCCCTGGGTAACCTATCGATTTTGAAATTGATTCATCAGTCGGGCCTCGGCATGGACGTGGTGAGCGGCGGTGAAATTGAGCGCTGTCTGGCAGCTGGGGTGGTCGCCAATGATATTGTTTTTTCCGGAGTTGCAAAAACGCGCGCAGAAGTAGAATTAGGGGTCAAAGTAGCAATTTCATGCTTTAACATTGAGTCCCCCCATGAAGTAGATTTGCTCATGGACGTCACAAAATCCCATCCAAAAAAAATAAAAGTCGCTCTTCGTATTAATCCCGACGTGGATGGTCTCACGCATAAGAAAATAAACACTGGGCCCGCTGATACGAAATTTGGACTAAATCCGAACCTAGCCATGGAATTGTCGAAAAAGATCTTAAGTTGCCAAACACTGGAGCTGAGTGGCCTTAGCTGTCACATCGGAAGCCAGATTTTAGATCTGAGCTCTTTCAGAGCGGCCGCGGCTCAAGTCCGAGACTTTGCCGAGGAGCTCATCAAGTGGAAAGCCCCCATTCAACATATCGATATGGGAGGAGGACTTGGCGTAGCATACAAACCAACGGATCTCGAGAAAGTTCCCAGTTTCGAAGATTGGATTTCTGTATCAAAGCTTGCACGGCCGCATGATGCTATTGATTTACATTTAGAACCGGGACGCTCCATCGTAGCTGATAGTGGTGTATTGCTAACGACCGTACTTGACATCAAGCAAACTGAATCGAAAACATTTGCGCTCGTTGATGCAGGCATGACAGAGCTTGTTAGGCCTGCCATGTACGATGCTTACCACCATATTGAACCTATTCTGGCAAAAAATGGCTATGAAACTGCCCGATTTGATGTGGTGGGGCCGGTTTGCGAAACGTCTTGTTGGCTCGCGGAGAATGCCTTGTTGGGTCATATCGCCAGGGGTGACGTGTTAGCCGTCATGCACGCCGGAGCATACGGCATGAGCATGGCGTCACATTACAACACGCGCCCTAAACCAGCTGAAGTGGGAATTGAGAATCAGACAACGCGGCTGATTCGCAAGCGTGAAACCACATGCTCGCTTTGGCAAGCCGAAGAGCTATAGATTAGTTTAAACTGCCTAAACACTCTGGGTGAGACTAAGTCTACTTACCCCAGCCTCTTATTTTAGCCACCAAACCTTTAACTTCATCGTCACTTAGTACGGCACCCCAAGGAGGCATGGTACCGGAAAGTCCAACGGCAGCTCCGCCCTCTTTAATAACTTTCATGATGTGATTGTCATCAACTTTGGCTTGCCATACCTTGTCGTGGAAATTACGTGGCTTGGGATTCATCGATGCCGCAGCTGCGCCATCAGCTTGTCCGTTGACACCGTGACAACTTGAGCAGAGCGCTGCAAACTTAGCACTAGCAGGATCTGCATCCGCGACACTTGCTGTTTCCTTAGCTGGAAGCTCGCCTTTTTCAGTAAGCTTTGATTGCTTTGCACTGGTTATTTGACGCTCTTCATTGAACTGCTTCCAGTAAGGCCGCGGATTATATTGATCCATACACGCACCGAGTAGCAAAGCTATCGGAAAAATTAGCAACAATGGTTTCATAATAAAGGACACCTCAATCAAGTCAGAGAAGGAAAACTATAACAAATCCGTGGATAAGAGTTAAACAAGTAATTTATAAACGATCTCGGCTGCCTCGAGTCCCGATATTTCAAAGACCTTACGACGCGAGGTTTGACCCCTTAGTAGGCGGACATCGCGGAGAGGTGTGCGTAATTTTTCGGCAAACCATCGTCGAACAGCGTCATTAGCAGCCCCATCCACCGGCCTTGCTGAAATTTTAATCTTTAAAGCCCGATTAAACTCCCCGGCAATGCCGCACATCTTCGCTCCAGGCTGAACATAGAGCGTAATTTCACAAGTATACTTTGAAGACGTCACAGGCAGCCAAGATGGTCAGTTACCCAAGATGACAGTCACCCGTGTGCAAGTCTCTGCTCCCTTCGCCGTCAGATTTTTGGCGCCTAAAGGTCAAAAACATGGCGCCGGCCGTTAAAACTTTGTCACCATAACATTGTCACCCACAAGGTTGGGCATTCAAAAAATAAAGCTCACTATAATAACGAACTTCAACAGTATCCCCAATTATAGCGTAGGCACTCAACCAGGCAAAAACAACCTCGTTAAAATTGGCACACCTCTTGAATTAGATCCTCCGACCCAGTGTATTTATCGCACCCCCGCCACGCCAATTTGCGTGCGCATCGGAGCAGGACATGTCTAAGAAAGAAGAGAAAAAAGAAGATAAAAAACCTAAAGAGGCTGCGACTCCTGAACAAGAAGCCGCCGCCGCAAAGAAGAAAAAGCTTATTATCTTCGGAGCCATTGGCCTGCTGGTGGTGGCCGGTGGAGCTTTCGCTGCTATGAAACTCTTGGGTGGGAAGTCTAGTAAACATCAAGAGGAACCAGCCGCCAGCGAACACGGGGAAGAACACGGTAAAGAAGCCAGTGCAGAGGGCGGTGCAGAGGGCGGTGCAGAGGGTGACAGTGGTCACGGAGAGAAATCAGACGCGCACGGCGAAGCTGAAGGTCACGCTCAAGCAAAATCAGGTGACGCCCACGGTGGCGGCGAAAAAACTGCCGATAAAAAAGACGAGCATGGCAACGAGAGCCACGGTGATGGCCATGGCGAAGCAAAAAAAGACGAGCATGGAGCCCCTAAAAAAGACGAACACGGTGAAAGTGGAGGGCACGGCGAGGGGCACGGCGAGGGGCACGGAGAAAACAAAACAGCCGACTCTGCAAAACCAGCTACGCCATCCCGCTACTCAGGCATTGGGATCATGTATGACATGAAGCCGTTTCACCTGAACCTTGGTAACCCTCTCGAAAATCGCTACGTTCGCCTGGAAATTCGCCTTGAATACCCAAACGAGGAACAGCGGCCTGAGCTAATAGCCCGCGATAGCCAGCTGCGTGACGCCATTGTTTCTATTGTAAGTCGCAAGACGCGTGAGCACCTTCTTAGCCCTGACGGCAAAGATCAACTTCGCCTAGAGATCAAAAACAGAGTGAACCAATATCTGGAAAAAAAAGTTAACAACGTCTACATCACCGATATTTTGATTGAGTGAAGCTGCAGTGCAATTCGCAATAATTTCGCACCGGAGTCCAAGATGAATCAAGTTCTCTCCCAAAATGAAGTCGATGCGTTGCTCTCTGCGGTTTCTGATAACCGCATTGATGGGGCCGGCACAACCAACACCTCCGCTGGTGGCCCCGGCGTTGTGCAATATGATTTAGCGAATCAAGATCGAATTATCCGTGGCCGAATGCCCACTTTAGACATTATCCACGACCGGTTTATTCGTCTCTTTCGAATGACGCTATCAAATTCTCTGCGTAAGATGGCCAACATTTCTGTCAACTCGACAGGACCTTTAAAATTCTCAGAGTTCATGAATTCATTGCCACTACCGTCGTGCCTCAACATCCTGCGTTTAGATCCGCTCCGTGGCGCTGCAGTCATGGTTATTGAATCGAAATTGCTTTACGCACTTGTTGATAGCTTCTTCGGTGGAAACGATGTCCCGTATACCAAAATTGAAGGTAAAGATTTCACTCCAATCGAAATCAAAATTGCCCGCCGACTTGTGATGACAGCTATCGACGATTTAGAAAAGGCATGGGAGCCTGTTTATCCACTGAAGGTTGGATATAGCCGAACGGAAATAAATCCCCAGTTTGTCGCCATTGTGCCGCCATCTGATGTTGTTATTGCAACTACGTTCGACGTAGAGCTAGAAAAAGTTAGCGGAACTATTAAAATTGTAATCCCTTATTCAACTCTCGAACCGATTAAATCAAAGCTATCTGTGGGCTTCCAAAGCGAACAGCTCGAAGTCGACTTCATCTGGATTAACAGAATCAAAGAAAAAATCATGCAGACGTCCGCCAATATGCTGGTAAAACTTGGCGCGGCAGACATCACTGTAAGAGACCTACTTGAGCTTGAACCAGGCGACATCATTCAACTCAACTCCGATGCAACACTTCCTCTCGATGTACTTGTAGAAGGGTTGCCTAAATTCAAAGGCATTCCAGGGCTATCAAAAGGAAATCGAGCAATAAAAATAACCGATGTAATCGGATGACAAATCAAACTTGAATTAAAGGAGGCGCAGATGGCTATGGATGGTGGTGAAGTAAAGGCTGAAAATTTCGGCCTCGGCGGAGAACTCGATGAAGCGCTAGCTGATGCTGGTGCCACAGGTAAAAAGAATGAGGATCCCTCTGCGGCAGCCAGTGGTGCCGACGGGAGCTCTGGACGGCTTGGCAAAACTGACTTTTCAAAATTAAAAATGATTTTAGATGTCCCACTTAAAGTGAGCGTGGAACTTGGCCGTACTAAGATGATGGTCAATGACCTCCTGCAACTTGGCCAGGGATCAGTCATCGAACTCGACAAGATTGCAGGTGAGCCAATGGAGATATTGGTTAACGACAAATTAGTCGCCATGGGCGAGGTCGTCGTTGTCAATGAAAGGTTCGGCGTACGTCTTACTGACGTTGCCAGCCAATTCGGCTTAAGTGACTTTGGCGCTACTAAGGACGCTGTTTAATCTAATAGACCTCATGGCAGGGAGAGCGTTATGTTCATTCGGGTTTTATCATTTACTTTCGGCATGCTCTTTGCAACCGAGCTACATTCCGAGGCGCTTCCAAAAGAGCCGCAATCGCCAACTCCCATGGCTGAATCCGGCAAGCCTGCCAAGGCCGCCGTCAATTCAACCGTAAAACCTTCCAAAGTCACATCACTTGGTGCAATTACTACTGACGTGGAAAGTGATCTGACAATTGTGACAGCTCGCCTCAATAAGGCCCCCGACTGGAAAACTATTGACCTGGAAGAACATGGGACATTTCTACAAATAAAGCTCCCTCAGACGCAAATCCCATCGTCCGGCGAGTTTTTTGACGGTAATGGCCCATTTCTCCGAAAGCTCGCAAGTTTTCAACTCCCAAATGAAGATGGCGCTCTTCGTCTATTTATCAACCAGGACGCATCAAAAGCAAAATTAGCCACAACGGCTGAACTTTTAGGTGACCGCTTGGTGATCACAATTGATCACAAAAAACTAGAACAACTGATCTCGCCTGCCACAGCGAAAAATGAAGGTGCGCCTGCTGCAATCAATGCCGCAGCAACTGGTTCACCGACTATGGATCCAGCTAGTTCCCAAACCGTGGTGGCAGGAGCCAAAACGACAGATTCTAATATCAATGCAAAAACGGCTGAAAGTAACAAAACCTTAAGCCCATCTAACGGCGATCAACTACATGCGCAACTAACAAAAGGCGCCGGGATCTGCGCCATCTTATTCATGGGATTACTGGGCCTGCAGCTGAATAGAGTCCGCCGTCGCAAGAGTAAAAAGTCGGCTCTTAATAGTGAATACATGGAACCAGCGACTATGCGCGTGCTATCAAGTATCGCTGTTGGACAGAAACAAAAATTAACTCTCGTCCAAGTGGGTGCCCAGCAGCTACTCATAGGTGTCGGACCAGAATCAATTAATCTGATCACATCGATTGAGCAGCGGCCGAAGGTTGCTAATTTTGCAAATGCACTTGAAGCAGCAAATCCAAACGCCGAAATCCGCTTGAAAGCCCCTGAGCAAGTGACTCCAACTAGACCGACACGAAAACCCCTATCAGCATCAACCTTGCCAAGTCGCCCCGCTGCTTCGATTAAAGGAAACAGCATCAACGTCGCAATTGGCGAAGACGGGCCAGTCAATATGAAAAGTCAAAATGGCAGCAAAGAGGCTGACATAACTAAGATTCTTCGTGACCGACTAAGAAACTTGCCTCCGGGATAACTTTTTTTGCTCTTTATAGGCGGACCAACTAGATGCGCAGAATGACACGATCACAACGGTTTTTGTCGATAGCTACTTTAGCTCTATGGCTCACTGTAGCTTTCTTCATGACCTATTCAGCTGCGTTCGCCGAAACAGCAGTTCCGAAGCTACAAGTTAATTTGAGTCAAACCGATGATCCGACAGCTGTGGTTCCAGCTATTAAAATTGTAAGTATTTTGACTGTTCTAAGCGTCGCACCAGCGATTCTTCTCATGATGACCTCCTTTACACGCATCCTTGTCGTTCTAAGCTTTCTTAAACAAGCCATTGGAACCAATACCATGCCGCCAAATCAGGTAGTATTGGGGCTATCTCTTTTTTTGACGATGTTCACGATGGCTCCTGTGTGGGGACCGATCAATGACCGCGTCATCACGCCCCTAACACAAAACGCGATTACCCAAGATCAGGCTCTTCAAGAGATCTCCAAACCTGTGAGAAAGTTTATGCTCGCTGAAACACGCGAGTCTGACCTTGGCTTATTCATGAACCTTTCAAAGCTACCAAAACCGGCAACGCCCAACGACATCCCCATGAGCGTACTCATTCCATCTTTTATGATTAGCGAACTCAAGACAGCATTCCAAATCGGGTTTTTAATTTACATACCTTTCCTTGTCATCGACATGGTTGTATCTGCGATTTTAATGGCTATGGGGATGATGATGCTACCTCCTACCGTTGTATCACTTCCTTTTAAATTAGTGCTTTTCGTGCTTGTTGATGGCTGGTCATTGATTGTGGGTGCATTGGTAAAAAGCTTTCATACCTATTCCTAACAGGGGGATAAAGCCATGACAGAGCAAACCGTCATCGATTTGGGATTAAGCGCCGTCTGGATCGCAACTCTTATTTCTGCGCCTGCACTTTTGGCCATACTGCTTACGGGACTAGTAGTTTCAGTACTCCAAGCTGCAACCCAGATCAATGAGCAAACGTTAACTTTTATCCCCAAGATCCTCGTCATGACATTCGCGTTAGCAATCACCGGCCCCTGGATACTTGAAACCTTCGTGCACTTTACGATTGGAATATTTAATAAAATACCAGAGATCGCCAGGTAGGCGACGGAGCTAGAGCGTGTTTGCTTTCGACACAGGACAGGTTCTGACAGCGGCAGCGGTGTTTTTACGCATCAGCTGCATCGTTGCATTGCTTCCGCTGTTTGGCGAGAATAGTGTCCCCGTGCGCGTTCGAATCCTATTGTCACTGGCCCTCACAGCTGGAATTGTTCCAATTCTTCCGGCTGCGTACGAGCGATCTGTAACGGCTGCCTTACTCGACGTTGGCTCAATGGCATTGCTAATAATCAAGGAAATGTTGATTGGCGTAGTCTTGGGCTATACGGCAAAACTCGCTTTCGACGGAGTTGTTATGGCCGCAAACATCGTAGGCCTGCAAATGGGATTTAACACGGCCAGCGTCTTCATGCCCGATAGCGATGAACAAACAAATGGTTTCAGCGCGCTCCATAGGCTACTGATAGTTTTAATATTTCTAGCTTTGAATATGCACCACATCTACATTAAATCCATATTTGAGTCTTTCAAGTTAATACCCATTGGCCAGGTCAATATTTCGAGCGCAGTAAACACGCATCTCTTAGCTGTTTCCGCCGGGATTTTTTCAACTGCTCTTCAACTCGCCGCTCCACTTTTGGTGGGATTATTATTTTCGACAGCAGCTCTTGGGCTAATCAATCGCGCGGTCCCACAGGCAAACGTCTTTGTCATGAGTTTTCCAGCGAATTTTTTCGTCGGTCTTTTTATCTATATGGCTCTGCTTCCGCTTTTACCCGAATGGCTCAACACGCACTTCTCTGACAGTCAGCGGCAAATCATGACGGCATTAGCCGCCATCGGTCACTAGGGGGAATGCTTTGCCATGGCTGAAAATGATAATGACATAGATAATGAAGACAAGACCGAAGAAGCGTCCACGGAGCGGCGCGAGGACTTCCGTGAGCAAGGTAGCGTGGCGCAAAGCCACGAACTTAGCCAAGTCGCAGGTCTAGCAGCTATTGCTGTTTTTATCACTTGGTATGCACCCCAGGTCATTTTTAGAAGCCAGAGAATCCTGGTTCAGAATTTTCAAGCCATACAAAGCTTCCGAGTGTCTGACAAAAATATCATATCCTACTTGAGCTACCAGTGGGTTGAACTCCTATCCATAATTTTACCGTTCTTTATAGTTGCGGCAGTTGCTGGATCAGTGGTGACTCTGCTCCAAACTCAGTTTAACTGGTCCTGGAAGAAGCTTGAGCCAGACTGGTCAAAACTAAATCCCATTTCAGGGATCGGGCGTTTATTTTCAAAAGATACGGTCGTGGGCTTAGTAAAAACTATCGCGAAACTTGGCGCCGTGTCCATCATCGCATGGTTGGTATTAGCGGGAGAATGGCGCAAGGTCCCTGGCCTTCTGAATGCAAATTTTGCCGCTTCATGGGCTTACTGGGGTGAGATCACCCGCCAGTTGATGTGGGGCGTCGTCGGACTCATGGTCTTTATCGGCGCCGCAGATTTTATATACGCATTCATATCTCTTGAAAACAAAATGAAGATGACCAAGCAAGAGGTGAAAGAAGAAACTAAACAGCGCGAATCAGATCCACATGTAAAAGCAAAGCTTAGGCGTATGGCCCGAGAGATCGCCAACCGCAAGACCGTCGAGAATACGCGTAAGGCTACAGTTTTAATCACAAATCCCACACACTACTCAGTGGCCATTCGCTATGAACTCGGAATGCCTGCACCTGTGGTTCTTGCTAAAGGAGTGGACTTTTTAGCTCTCAAAATGCGAGAGACCGCAAAGGAATTGGAGATTCCAATTGTGGAAAACAAAGCTCTTGCGCGAGCCATATATGCTTCTGTCAAAGAGGGCGACGAAATACCGACGAGCATGTACCAGGCTATTAGCGAGATCATCAAATTTGTCTTCAAACTTAAGGGAATTAGCGTCTCCAGAAAAACTAGTACGAACACGGAAACGCAGAACCCTACGGCTTAATAACAATTAGGAGTTATAAATGGCCCAGGCCACCGGAAAAGCAATCAAGCAAAATCGCGAAGGCTTCGCAAGTGCGGGGCCAAGCTTTCTTGATTTAGTAAAAAGTACAGACGTGCAGTTTGCAGTTGGAATTGTGGCTGGCGTATTTCTAATGCTTGTCCCGCTACCTCCGGTCATCATGGATATGTTGCTCGCTATATCCATAACAATGGGCGTTCTAATACTTTTGATTTCTACATATATTAAAGAGCCCCTTGAATTCTCTACATTCCCGACAATTTTGCTATTAAGCACTGGCTTACGTTTAGCGCTCAACGTGGCCAGCACACGTTCGATTCTTTTAAATGGCGCCACAGGCGAAGTTTCCCACGTGATACAGGCCTTCGGAGAATTCGTTGTCGGCGGAAACTACTTCGTAGGTGTCGTAATATTTTTGATTTTAAATGTTGTGAACTTTTTTGTGATCACCAAAGGTTCAGGCCGCGTCGCTGAGGTCAGTGCACGGTTCACTCTCGATGCAATGCCTGGAAAACAGATGGCTATTGACGCCGAGCTAAACGCCGGCGTCATCGATCGAGATGAAGCAAAACGTCGGCGTCGAAAAGTTGAACGTGAGGCTGATTTCCACGGGTCGATGGACGGTGCCTCGAAGTTCGTCCGTGGCGATGCCATTGCTGGAATCATAATTACGCTGATCAATATTGTAGTAGGCTTAGCGGTCGGCGTCATGCAGCACGGCATGACTTTTAAAGATGCAGCCTCTAAATTTACGCTCCTATCTATCGGTGATGGTTTGGTGGCAATCATTCCATCCCTACTTATATCTATCGCCGCAGGTATCGTGGTCACTAGGAGCTCCACGGAAACTGGCCTAAGCGAAGAAATTCAAAGCCAGATCGTTGGCCACACAAAACCGCTATATGTTTGCGCCGGTTTAATGGGAGTGCTGAGCGTCATGCCTGGTTTTCCATTTCTACCATTTATCTGCCTTGCGACCCTGTTTTTATTCCTCGGTCGATATAGTGCAACTAGCGTAGCCGAAAAAGCGGCAGCAAAAATCGCGGAAGAGGCAAACAAAAATAGACTTGCTGAGGGAACATCCGATTCCATCGAGAATATGCTTCACGTTGACACTCTCAGCCTCGAGGTTGGAGTCGGACTTGTACCACTTGTTGATCAGAGCCAAGATGGCGAAGTGCTTGAAAGGATCGTTAGTGCTCGGAAGCAATTTGCTCAAGACCTCGGCATTATCGTACCAATGGTTATGGTGCGAGATAATATTCAGCTTAAGCCGGGAGAGTATCAGATACTTCTTAAGGGCAACGTTATTGGACGAGGCAATCTCATGGTAGACCACTGGCTTGCCATGGACCCAGGGGATATCAGCGACCCAATCAAAGGAATTAAGGGCAAGGAACCGGCCTACGGACTGGATGCTCTCTGGATTAAACCGTCCCAGAAAGACGAGGCGACGTTCCGCGGTTACACCGTTGTCAATTGCCCAACAGTCATCGTGACTCATTTGACAAAATTAATTAGTGAAAATGCGCACAAACTTCTTGGGCGCCAAGAGACGCAAAAATTAATTGATAATTTAAAAGTCGAATCTCCAAAAGTTGTGGAAGAGGTCATCGGAGCTGACCGATTAAGCTTAGGCGATGTGGTAAAGGTTTTACAAAACCTTTTGGCTGAATCTGTAAGTATTCGGGATATTCATAGTATTTTCGAAACACTAGCTGACAACTGCAAAAAGGTCACGCATCCAGATATCCTGACCCGCTACGTTCGCAAGGCGCTAGGACGTGGTATAATCAAGAAATATCTAGCAAATGAAAACACGCTACACATCGCAACGTTAGATCGAGCAGTCGAGGACGTATTAGTGGGTGCACTGCAAACAGCTGAAGATGGCACCACATATTTCAATATCGATACCCGATATGTAGAGCGCCTCCTCAATCAAGTTGCCGAAGCGATGCGAAAGTTTGACACAGTTGGCACGATGCCTGTTTTAGTTTGCGGTTCGCGCATTCGCTGGGACCTAAGGAAGTTGATCAATCGATTTGTTCCGGGTGTCGTCGTAGTCGCTTTCGACGAGATCCCCTCAGAGATCCAAACGAATAAACTCGGAGTGGTTTCGCTTTAGTCACGTGAAATAGGAGACAAAGATTATGCAAGTACGCAAATTTGAGGCCACGACCATGCGAGATGCTATCTCAGCTGTAAAGCGCGAGTTAGGCGTCAATGCCGTTATCTTATCGACAAAGGAATTGCCTCCGTCAGAAAATGGCCTACCTAAAATCTACGAGGTTACTGCGGCCGCATCCGTTTCTTCGAAATCTGGCGCAGAGGCAAAGCCTAGTACTGCCGAACCTGCCCAATCAAAAGACACTGAAATGGCAGGCCGCCTAGTCTCTATGACAGAGACGTTGGCATCGGCGCGACAACTTCGACTTGTGGAAGGGGCTGTTCACGATGTTAAAAATCTTCTTTTGGACCTACTGAGAGAAAACCGGACCACAGAGACCCTGCCGCCTCATCTATTTGCTATTGAAAGAACACTGCTAACGGCGGGCTTGGATCCATCAGCTGTAGCTGACCTTATTCGCCACATCTTTTCTGCAAAACCGCTGAACGGGAATGCAAGCACTGAAGAGTTACAGGCCTATCATCTGGACCTGACTGCTAAGTGGCTAATGAAGCGCATCAAGATCGCTCCAAAATGGGCAAACGTATCGGGACTCACTAATGTTCATGTCATTTTGGGAACTCCCGGTTCTGGCAAAAGCACTCTTGTCTCCAAAATTGCGACGGCGGTAGCAAAAAAAGACCGCCATAACGTCGCTATTTTAAGTTGGGACCCTGAAAAGCTTGGTGCAAACGAGCAAACGCGTATTTATAGCAAAATACTTGGCATTGAGCATTTTACGATCACACGGGCTGAGGAACTAAAGCCTGCCGTGATGAAAATGCGCAACGTTGACCTGCTCGTGGTCGATACTGCTGGACGCAACCCAACCGATACTTCGAGTTTAGTCGACCTCGAAATCATAAAAAACCAAGGCCTATCACTCGAGTTTCATCTTGCGCTGAGTGCTACTGAAAAGTCATCGCTACAAGATCGGGCTATAAGAAATTTCAGCACGGTTGGACTATCCAGTATAGCGTTTACAAAATTGGATGAAGTGCCTGCTTGGGGAGATATTTTTAATGCCAGCCACAAATGGTCTGTCCCTCTAAGCTGGTTATCGTGGTCAAGCACGCCATCAGACAATCCAGAGCGCGCCTCGCGTGAAACGATCGTCACTCAGTTGGTTAAGGGAGAGGTCTGATTCTTGTGATTTTTTTTGCGACAATTATTGTTACGAGAGGCAAATAACCATGGGCAGGATTATTTCGGTCACAAGCGGAAAGGGCGGCGTTGGTAAAACCATGTCGACCATTAACATGGCACTTGCGTGCGCAAAGGCGGGGTCTCGTGTTTTAATTGTCGACGGCGACCTCGGCCTTTCAAACGTTGACGTGGTGATGGGTCTTGAGCCAAAAGCAACCCTGAAAAACGTCCTAGACGGCCAGATGAACATTGGCGATGTAGTCTCTAGAACCGCTTACGGAATCGATGTGATCTCGTCAGGATCTGGCGTTTCCCAACTTGCTAACATGACACCGTTAAGTCGTAGTTTCCTGGTTCATGAATTAAAACGCCTACCCGATAACTACGACTTCGTTTTTTTGGACACCGGGGCTGGCATCGCCGATTCTGTATTAACATTGAATTCTGTGAGTGACTTATTTGTCGTGGTGACTACACCGGAGCCCCACGCCATCACAGATGCTTATGCGCTCATTAAACTTATGGCAGAAGAGCACGATCGCTACGAATGCGCACTGATTGTGAATCAGGTGATTCATAACGATGAAGGAAAAAAAATTGCCGCAAAAATAGCAGATGTTGCAAAGCTATACTGTGGCAGCGTAGTTCATCATGCGGGTTCGGTGGTCACAGACGTAAGCCTCGTGCGAACGATCCTTGCTCGCAAAGTTGGAGCCGAGAATGCCATGACATCCTTGTGCGGACAAGGCTGGGGGCAGGCTTGGTGCAACATTTCAGAATTGCTAAATAGTGATAAAATGGCAGGCCGATCCGATGGGTTGGGTGCTGTTTGGCAGGCCATGTCTTCCCCAAATGGAAGGCGTCAAAATCTTGACCCGTAAGCATTTGGACATCCAATGCTGTAAAATATTTAATGAACTTCTTTCGGGGCAAATTCGATGAAATCTCTGGTCAAAAAGTACAAGCAAGAGAACTCCGCCGTAGATGGCAAACTGCGGGATCAATTGATCATGGACTATTCACCCTTGATTCGATTTGTGGCACAAAGAATTGCGTCTAGGCTTCCGAGCAATATTCAAATTGAAGATTTGATCAGCAGTGGCGTGATTGGTCTCATGGATGCAATCGACAAATACGATCCAAGCCGAGACAATAAATTTAAAACATACGCCGAATTTAGGATTCGCGGAGCAATTTTAGATGAGCTTCGGACACAGGATTGGGTCCCACGCTCCGTCCGAGATAAGGCAAAAAAGCTTGACAGGATGTCTGCAGAGCTAGAGCAAAAATTTGGGCGAAAGCCCTCCGATGATGAATTAAGCCAGGCTTTAGGCATGCCGATTGAAGAATTTTTCGATATGAACGCCAAAGTGAAAGGCGTGCAGATGTTTTCTATCGATGATTTCGGCGGCACCAATGGAACAACGGAACGCCGAAGCTTATTGGATTCACTAGAAAACCCGAATTCAAAAAATCCATTCACTCAACTTCGCAATGCATCGGCACGTGATATTTTAAGAAAGCACATCGATGAACTGCCTGAGAAACAAAAACTGGTTTTGCAGCTCTATTATTTTGAAGACTTAAATCTCAAAGAAATCGGCAGAATACTCGAGGTAACAGAATCTCGGGTGAGCCAACTTCACACGCAGGCCATCGAAAAATTAAAACGACATCGTGCAATTTTATCTGATTAAGCAACGCCGAAATTTTTTGAGGCAGGACGACAAGAGGAGATTTATTTTATGGCGCTAGGTCGGCCCGACATGAAGATTCTAGTTGTAGATGACTTCCCCACAATGCGAAGAATCGTAAAAACCCTCATGCGTCAAAACGGCTACACGAATTTTGTTGAGGCTGAAGACGGCCAGCAGGGGATGAAAATGCTGGAATCGACACCCGACATAGAATTCATAGTGAGTGATTGGAATATGCCGAATATGACAGGCCTGGAATTTCTAAAAGCCGTACGAGCTGACGCACGCTTTAAACACCTTCCTTTCTTGATGGTTACCGCGGAATCTGAAAAAGATCAAATCATTGACGCCATGAAAAACGGCGTGAGCAGCTACATCGTGAAGCCATTTACAGGCGCCACGCTGCAGGAAAAGCTGGCAAAGATTTTTACGACAAAAAAAGCAAGTTAATCCATCAAAAAAATAGGCGGCCACTATGAACGAGAACAGACCAATCGCAAGCACGTCTGAGCAAAGCTCCGCGAAAAATGGCCCCAAATCGGATGGGGCCGGCACAGAAACGTCTCCGTCCGGCTCAAACTCCTTGAAGTTTGATGCATCACTCATCAAGAAATACCCCCGAAGCACGCGCAAAGTCAGCATGCGATACGGCACCTACAGCATCTCAAGCGACGAAAGTGCCCTTGAATCAACCCAGAGCATGCACATTAGCCCGCATGGTATAGAATTTCAAACTACGGCTTGTTATTCGCCTGGCACGCTGTTGCGTATTCATCTCGACATACCAGACTACTGGCAACGAAAATTACGCTTCGTTCAGTATCGCCGGATTGATCAGCCTGCACGCTTTCCGATTCTTGCAAAAGTTGTCACCGTAGAAGAGATCGGGCGCCGTGGCAAAAAGAAAATCGTAACCGTTCAGACTGTGAGTATTGATGAGACAGACGAACTTGTTTTAAAAAGTTACCTGCAAGAGGGGTGAGCTATGATCGGCGTTATTCTAGCAATTCTCGCGGTAGCGGACCTAGTTTTAATAGTCGCTTTTCTCCAACTTCAACGCAAACAGGTTGCAAACCAGCAACTTGTGCGCGAACTGACAGAGGAGAGGGCTCTGCTGTCAGACCTTAGATCTCAGATCCGGTCAGAGTTGTTGAGCGCGCAACAGCAGGCCCGCGCACTGAAGGATCAAGTACAGGTTTTAGCAACCGAGGCTGAACAGGAAGTTCGTCGAGGAATTGGCGAGATTAGTCACGAAGTGGAAAACATTGTGGCAAATATCACAACAAAGCTGGAGCAGCCACTGCAAATTCTGAACGACAAGCAGCACTATATCGCTCGCCTATCAAAAGATGCTGAAAATCAGCGAGAACTTTTAGCTCGAGTGGTGAGTCGCGCAGAGAACGCTGCCTCGCTACTTAAAGCTGGAGGAAGCTGGAAAGACGTAGTCGATCAAATCGAACGCAGGCGTCTTGAAGACATCCGAGCAATGATTGCTAAGGGCGTGCAAACTGAACGCATTGCTCGTGACCTAGGAGTGAGCGAAAACGAAGTCCGCCTTATATCAGGTACGCGATAATTTATTTCTTCAAAAACTCCAAGGCTAGAGCGTAGAGCTCCTTGGGAGCTTCTGCCAATAGCAAATGCCCCGCACTTGGAATTATTTTTATTTGCGAATTAGGAATTGAACTTTTAAGCAGTTGAGCGCCAGCCAAGTCAATCACAAGGTCCATACCCCCATGGATAATGCAGGTTTGGCACTGTATGGACGCAAGACTTTGCGTCCAACTTGCGCCACGTAATGCATCTCGCTGCATATTTGAAAGGCTCGTAAATTTGCCAGACTCTATGGATTGGCGAATCTGCGAGACCATTGTTTTAAACAACACCGGATTTCGATCAACAAAACCTGGAGCGAAATACGATCGCATCTTTTCCTCAAGCTGTGACCCCTCGCTAATCCAACCACCGCCTGTTGGATGAATAAATCTATCTTCTGGGGCAGTAGAGACTAGCACCAATTTTGACACGCGTGATGGCGACTGAATAGCAACGCCTTGCGAAATAAATCCACCCATCGAAATCCCGAGGAGGCTTGATTTTTCAATTTCTAGGTGATCCCACAGCGCGACAACATCCGCACACATGTCTGTGATCGTAAAAGGGCTAGAAACCTTTGATTTCCCAGCTCCGCGGTTGTCAAGCAAGAGCACTCGCAGCCCTGCCTCAGAAAATATTCTTGCCATCATACGGAAATCGTTACTAGACCTCGTATGCCCGTTGATAAGCGTCACCCATGGACCGTGATCTCCGATGACTTCAAAGTTAATGATCGCTCCTGGTGTTTCGATATTTGGCATGAATATTTGAACTCCATTTTTTTTAGCATCATGCGAAATTTTATGTTTCAGCGAATTTTTCGCTAGCTGATCCAATATGATCAGATTTCATATAAAGGTAGGGGAATACCCCTAGGAGATTTAGAATCAGTTGTGTCAGCACATAGACATTGAATACGTTTGCCCCGCCTGGAAGACCAACCATTGAAAAAAGTCTGTCAAAAGCAGCATGGCCCACACCTAAACCGCCAGGTGCAAGAGGAAGCGCCGTCACAAGGATTCCAAAAGGGAAAATCGGAGCGAGTAGTGCGGGATCAAACGCCGTATCGCCATATAAAACCCGCCCGATATAACCCATGAAATAAAGAAATAGCATTTGAATTAAAACAGATATCCCGATGGTGCCAAGTATAATCCAAGGCTTTGTTCTATAGCTACGCAGGGCAGTATAAATGCCGCGCAAAAGCTTGAACGTAGGAACCTGCCAGCTTAGTAAGCGATCGACTGGATCTCGATTGTTTTTATACGGAATAAAGACAATCGCTAGAAAAACGAAGCTTAATGCCACAACACAGCCAAGCCCAGTCATCAACTGAGCCGTAACGGGATTTTTTACAAGTGTTTCATAGGAAAATGCCGCAGAAGTGACGCCCATCAAAAACAGACCTATAAGACCAATAATTCTATCAAGAAGAACGCTAAGCATTGCCGGGGTTTTTGTTGTGCGGCCTTTTTGATCACGGACTATATAAATAGCTTTGACGATATCCCCGCCAACAGCGCCAGGCATCGCAGTATTGAAAAAAAATCCAATCAATTGAAGCCTCATGGCTCTTACGAAATCGCAGTGTAATCCCGCACCATAAAGAAGAAGCCACCAACGCCATGTTCCCAAAAAGACAGGCCCAATACACCACACAGCCAAGCTCATCACGAGTACATCTGGGCGCCTGAGTACGATGGTCAGTTGCTCCCAAGAAAGGCGGCCGGAGGCCGCCATCCACCAAAGCAAAAGGATCACTATGAAAATTTTTAGAAAATTTACGAGCCAGATTTTTTTAATCCGCATTCTATTTCATCCCTACCACCTGATGTTCGAGGTTGAGATATATCATGAATCCTGCAGAGAAAACAGCCCAGAACTGCGCACCAGTTGGCACAGGATCTGAGCTAAAAAATTTGCGTTCAGCCTTGAATTATTTAACGAGTTGGGAGTAGGTTATCACTTCAACGTCAATTTTAGATTCAGGGGGAAGAAGGTCAGCCTCTAAGGTAATTTCCGGTCCAATTCTTTTGAAGTCACGGGTCACTTTACCATCGACGTAGACCTTCCAGCCCAAGGTTGAGGCGTCAGGATCTGTACCTGTTGGAAGGCTGACTTTAAAGTCTCCGGTTCTGTTGACTTCCTGTTTATAATTAATCTGAAGCACCGCGTAATCTGCACCGGAGACACATTGTAAGCTAATTTGTTTTCCCTTGTATCTTTTCTTCCAGCCTTGATTTTCCTCTAAGTGATCGCTGCCAGTCGCTCCGTCAGATTGCACCGAAACCGGCGGGGCCCCTGGCCGGGGTTGATCTGAGCGAAGTATAGCGTCACAGATTCCCGCCTTACCATCGGCTAGGATTGTCACGTCGTCATCAATGCGCTCAGCAGGGAGATCCACTGTGCGGAGTTGAGATTTTTCGCCAAAGTCAACCGTCACAGCGACTGTCCGGCCGGCGATAACTTGGTCAGCGCTAAATATAATGGTTTTACCGTCCCACTGCGCTGGAACAACCTCCCCAGAATTTTTGTCTTTTGCAGACCAGGACACAGGATGACGCGCGTCGCTAATGCTGGCGGCGTAGTTTGTAATTTTACTTTCTTCTGTCTTCCATGAAATTGATACCAAGGCGCCATCAGTCGGCGCAGTATAGAAGTCGACGCCGTCATTGTCATAGCTGAATGCATCTGAATTTGCAGCTAATCCGTTAACTAAAACTTTCAGTGTATCCGGACGCACGCCGGCTAGGTTTACAGTAAAGTTTTTGAGAAGCTCCTTATTTTCCAAATAGGATATAGATACCCGCGCATCTTCAGACGGCATCTTTGCGAATCTTATGACTCGCGCTGCAGGATCATACGAGTAGTCAGAACCTAGATTAAGCGGCGCTCCATTCACCAAAACCTTGAGCGTTTCTAAATTCGGGCTAGCTTTCAATGGAACACTTTCAAACATAGGTATCGCATCATGGGTATATGAAAATGTAATTTTACTTCCGTCTTTGAAAGCTGATGGATCGATTGTAACCACATTGCCTTTCACACTGACAACGCCGCCTGTTGTCTGTTTGCCGTCAACCAACACGACAAATTGAGCCATATCAGGAGATGCATGCAAGGTAAATTGCCTTTTAATGATCCTGCTCACGTCCGTTGAAACGCCATTTAAATAGGCTCCATAACCATTGCCCGAAGTAAAATCGTGACAGATCGAGCCTGCGGTACCTCCTGTCTTCAGCAAGGCTTCGACGTACATGCTGCCTTTGCCGCCAGCATCGGGACAACTCCCATCTTTATCTACAATAGCGTAGAGTCTAGCATCTTCCGGCGACCGAATGCTGCGTAAGAAAGCCACCATCTCGTCTGAATTTTTACCTTCTAGATTTTTGCAACGCTGTTGCTCTCCAGAGTCCGATCCACAATTGTCCTCATCGCTTAAGAAAAGCACGCCGATTGAGGATCCCTGTCTGACCCATGGGCGCGTAGCGCCATTACACTCTCCTTTAAGTGACTTGATGGCCATTGGAAATCCCTGTTCCGTGGCCTGTCTATCTAAAGGCTTTTGTATTGCATTGGCAAATTTTTGCTCCGCATTTGCATCTGACTTTTTTATTAAATTTGACGAGTCAACACAGGGATTGGACATTGATATAACGGCAATCTGCCAATTAGTATCTTTAAACTGGCTAATAAGAGAGGAAAGTCCTTGCCCGACCATTAGCTGCTCATCGTTCATGGACCTAGAATCATCGACCACGACCATAAAATCGAGCATGCCAGCTTCACTGAGCTGAAACTCCTCTTGACTAAATCTTGCGGCGTGACCCTGTGCGAATGCTTCCGAGTATGCTTGCCGTTTTATTTGTCTCTGAAGCACTTGATAGGGGCTCTTTTCAGCCTGCACCACATCAAAAGAAGTATAGCGGCCACCATCGGATATTGTGACTGCAGCAGGAATGATCTTTGATGATGTGAAGCGAAACACCTGATTAGCTACTTGATCGTAGGACCTCTTGGGAGCCCCGGAAAAGTTAGCTTCTGAATTACAGCCAGTCATGTTTATGGCAGCTGCCGCAATAAGTATTGAACTTGGCGAAAAATACTTCATGAATCATGTTCCTCTATAGTTTGGAGATCCAGTGCGGAGACTCCTCGACTGGGTCATCGACCAAGAATCTGAAAGCTTTAGGAAATCCTAGAAGGTGGCTAAAATTTACATTGATTACGGTGATTTACATGATTTATAAACATCCTCAATTAAACTCTCCAGTCTTCATCAAGCTCAGCAAACCCGGCATTTGTAACCCCATGATCAATCGTGCAATGGGCGCCACTTTTTGTTTAAAAACCAGAAAAAATGTCTTGGTTTTTTTGTGTTTAAAAACCCGTTAAGTAGTGTCTACGACGACCGATAACTCATGGAGTGTTTTTGAGAAAAAAGGATCATCTCAAAGAATTGACGGCGACAACATGGTAGTGGCAACAAAATTTGAAGATAAATCTGCACGGGTAGTTTTGGTTGAACCTAACGCCTCAGTTCGACAACTTTTTTCGGAAGTTTTTAAGACACTTGGATTTATGCAGGCACAGTCCGTTGCCTCTTTAGCCGATGCACATCATATAATGGAAGCCGAGGCCGTCGATTGGCTAGTAGTTCCTCTTCATGCAGACCAGGACATCAACGGACTACACACCGTTAGAATGGTCACAAGCTTCACCGAATTAAAAGATACTAAAGTTTCACTTCTCATCGATTCTGGCGAGGAATGGGTGCTTTCTAAGGCCTTTGAATTTGGCCTTCTAAGCTATCATCAAAAACCCTCGAGCAAAGAGTCCGTCACGGCAGATTTCGAGGAGTTTTTAAAGATATTTGCTGATAACCATTGGGATGCCACAAAAACATCCGCGACTTATTTGCGTAAACATTTACGTTCAATAAAACAATCAGCAGATCTTTTATCTATTGAGAAAAATCTGCTCGATCTATACCCAGGGGATGCGGAATTGCTAGTAAATTTGGCCGAAGCTTTGCATTTAAACGGCCAACATGACCACGCAAAAACCATACTTCATCAAGTAGAGTTTATCGATCCGGGCAAATCAGAGGTCGTCCAAAAAAAGCTGGCTGATCTTTTCAGCGCCGAAAGTACTCACCAGCCTGGCAGCAATGAAGATGATTCAAAGGGCCAAAATCCGAATCTACTCGGATTACGTTCGATCGTACAAATTGACCACGATGAAGCCAATCGGCTATCCGTAAGGTCAATTCTGACGGAGCTTGGTTGTGACAATATTCATGATTTCTCTGATGGAGAATCTGCTGATGCTTGGATGAACGCGAATCCAGAGCCTGATCTTGTGATTATGGAGTGGAGAATCCAGAAGTTAAGCGGACCTGTGCTGCTACAAAGAATTCGCGCCAAAGGTTTTACAAATGTGCCCATTATTATTTTAAGTTCATTAATCAAACCATCTGATATGCCAATTATAAAAGAGCTTGGAGTTGCGAATCTGATACAGAAGCCACTCGACAGAGCCCTTTTTCTACAGGGCCTGATCTGGACCATTCAGCAAGAGCGAATGCCCACCGAATATCAAACATTAGAGAACAAAATTCGTGCCCAATTGACACTCAAGAATTTTCCTGCCGCAGAAGAATTAATGACTAGATACATCAATGACCCGGTCATTAATTCTGGACGAAAGACCGTGCTGAAAGCAGAACTAGCATTTGCAAAAGAACGTTATGAGCTTGCGAGAGATCTTGCCATTGACGCCATCAAACAATCGGGGGAGTCCTTATTTGCTATCAACATTCTAGGCAAATCACTGATGACCCTGAGGCAGTATGAGCCAGCACTTAAGTGTTTTCAAAAAGCGCAGGCCATTTCCCCGATGAATCTTGAAAGACTATTAATGATCGCAGAAACCCATGCTGAGGTGGGAAATCAGACCGAGGCGCAAGAAACACTTAATAAAGCCAAGGACATCGATCCGAACAGCGCCGCTGTGACTGAAGGGGCTGCCAAAGTTGCCATAGCATCTGGGTCGCTGCATGAGGCCAAGGCCTTATTTTCGTCACTTGAGAGCACCGGAAGTTTAATTCGATATTTAAATAATAAAGCCGTCGCGCACGCAAAATGTGGGTACCCAAATGAGGGGATCGAGATCTATGAAAAGACACTATCGGCTATCCCAAGCGATCAAGACGAAATCGTGGCCATTGTCAGCTACAACATGGCGTTAGCAAAGATCCGAAAAGGAGACCTGATGCCTGCACTTGCTGACCTTGAGATGGTCCTGGCTAGCAAAGAAAGTCGTGTCCATAAAAAAGCATTAAGCTTAAAAGCGCGACTAGAACCAACAATTCAAGACAAGTCTAACTTCACTTTACGGGAGTCGGATCATTCGACTGGGCCTACGGCGGAACCAAACATAGCCCCTGCTGGTCCAGGCAGCTCTGAGGTAAGTTCCTCCACTTTAATCAACGTTATTTTGGACATGGCACCAGGGGACCACTGCTGCTACCTGCTCTTTAAATCATCAGCCGAAGATTCTCCGGAACTCACTAGGATTTTGGCTACCCCGCCAAAATTTATGGCCCGTAAAGCAATTGAGCGCGGTGAGACATTCTCAGGCTCCGATGGCATCAAGGCCGCTAGTTAAACAGGTATTGCCAACCCCCCCCGAAATCATGTTAAAAACACAGTCTCATGAAAGGGCTTGGACACCTAACTTAGCGTAGTCTGTGCCGGGACATGCATCTCGCGTCTTCATCCAAATAACTGGGATTTTTATATGACAACCAAAAACAAGACACTCGAAACATGGGTTGCGCAAGTGGCAGCACTCACCAAACCGGACAAAATCCATTGGTGTGACGGCAGCGAAGCTGAAAAGAAAACTCTCATCGCCGAGATGGTCAAGCGCGGCTCGCTGATCCCCTTGAACGAGCAATCTCACCCTGGTTGTTACCTGCACAGGTCTGATCCAAGTGACGTGGCGAGAACAGAACACCTTACATTCGTATGCAGCAAAAACAAAGACGATGCGGGCCCCAATAACAACTGGCTTGAGCCTTCAGAGGGCCATAAAAAAATAGACCAATTATTTGCCGGATGTATGCAGGGCCGAACAATGTACGTCATCCCGTACTGTATGGGCCCCATCGAATCACCTCTTGCACGATGTGGAGTCGAAATCTCAGATAGCCCATACGTGGTTATCAACATGCGCATCATGACTCGTATGGGCGAAAAAGCCCTGCAAAGAATTGAAAAAGAAGGTTCATTTGTAAAAGGATTACACTCAACTGGTGATTTATCCCCCGAGCGACGATTCATCATGCACTTCCCGGAAGAGCTTACGATTAAATCCATTGGCTCTGGTTACGGTGGAAATGCGCTGCTGGGCAAAAAGTGTCACGCCTTGCGACTAGGTTCCTGGCAAGCATCCAAAGAAGGCTGGCTTGCTGAGCACATGCTCATTGTTGGCATCGAAAACCCAAAAGGCGAACGTCACTACGTTGCAGCCGCATTCCCGTCAGCTTGCGGCAAAACAAACCTAGCTATGTTAATTCCTCCACAAGCATATCGAGAAAAGGGTTGGAAGGTTTACACAGTTGGAGATGATATTGCTTGGATTCAGCCGGGCAGTGATGGTCGACTTTACGCCATAAATCCCGAAGCAGGCTATTTCGGCGTTGCACCAGGTACAGCAGCCAATACAAATCCAACGGCACTAAATATGCTAAACAAAGACGCCATTTTTACAAACGTGGCTGTGACTAAGGATATGCAGCCCTGGTGGGAGGGGCTCACTAAGTCCGCCCCAGAAGGTCTGACTGACTGGCAGGGCCGTGCATGGGAACCTGGCAAAGGGCCAGCTGCACACCCAAATAGTCGATTCACTGTCTCGGCAAAACAATGCGGAAGCTACACCCCAGCAGCAGAAGAACCAGCTGGCGTGCCACTGTCGGCTATTGTGTTTGGTGGACGACGCAAAGAGTTGGCTCCTCTGGTCGTTGAATCCGTGTCCTGGGCTCATGGTGTTTTCCTTGGCGCTTCGGTAGCATCTGAAACAACCGCGGCGGCCACTGGAGCTGTAGGAGTAGTAAGACGAGACCCCATGGCGATGCAGCCATTCTGCGGCTACAATTTTGGCGACTATTGGCACCACTGGCTGTCGTTTGGAAAAAAATACAGCAAACTTCCCAAAATCTTCCACGTGAACTGGTTCCGTCAAGACAAAGCAGGAAAATTCATGTGGCCTGGATTCGGCGATAACATGCGCGTTCTTGAATGGATTTTGAACCGTTGTGAGGGCAAGGGCGAAGCGGTGCGTACACCTATCGGCTATCTGCCAACAACTGATGCGATCAACACCGAAGGTACTGGCCTGACCACAGAAACTATGCGCGAACTTCTATCTATTGAAGCGCCGGCATGGAAAACTGAAATGACGGGCATCAAAGAATACTTCGATAAATTTGGCGGTCGCATGCCAGCGGAACTATTAAGTGAGCTCAAGCGAATCACTAATGAGTTGAATAGCTAGCGTATAGTGTTAAAGGTCAAATATTTTTCCTGGGTTCAGGATCCCTTTGGGATCCCAGGACTTTTTCATCACGCGCATCCACGCCACTTCCGACTGCGACCGGGTAAAATGTAGATCTTTTTTCTTAGTGAGGCCAATCCCGTGCTCCGCGGAAATACTACCGTCAAAATCCGCAAGAAGTTTAAACACGTCTTCTTCGATGGCTCTGGCTGCCGCGTGAAATTCGGCGCTGTCACGCGACTTTGGCGAAACGTAATTAATATGAAGATTGCCGTCGCCAATGTGGCCAAACAAGACTAGGTCCATGTCTTCGCAAGCTTTGGTCGAAAGAAGTGACTGCAGGGCGGAGATAAATGCGCCAAGCTTATCAATCGCCAAGGAGATATCATTTTTGCGCACTTGCCCATGAGCTGCTAGAGACTCTGTGATGTTTTCGCGAAGACCCCAAAGTTCTTTAAACTGCGTCGAATTTGCGGCGATAGCTGCATCTGTGATGAGGCCCTTCTCGAATAAGGACTCTAATAGCCGCTCCAACTCTCCCTCTTCACCCGTTTGCTCAATTTCAAGAAGCACATAAAAAGGCGAGATGTTTTGAAATGGACTTTTTGCACCATGGGCGCGCTGTAAAACGATTTTATGCGCGACATCGGTAAAAAATTCAAAGGCGGTTATAGACAGGCTGGCCAACGTACACTGATGAAGAATTTGCAAAATACTTTCAAATTTTGATACCGCCATCACAGTAAGATGCAGCTGTCGAGGTTTTGATGTTAAACGCAAAATCGCCTTTGTCACGACTCCAAGCGTCCCCTCACTCCCAATAAATAATTGCTTCAGGTCATAGCCTGAGTTGTTTTTTCGTAGCGCGACATTCATATCTAATATCTCACCGCTGGCTAACACTACTTCAAGTCCTAAGACCTGCTCGCGCATGCCGCCATACCTGATTAACTTCACGCCGCCGGCATTGGTAGCAATATTACCCCCGATTTGACAGCTTCCTTTGCTCGCCAGATCTAGCGGAAAGAATAGTCCATTCTCACGTGCAGCAATTTGAAGCGCTTCGGTTGTCACACCCGCCTCAGCGGTGATAGTAAGCCCCACCGGATCCACTTCTAAGATTTTGCGCATACGCGCTAAACTCAACACTACTTCACCGTCTGTCGCGACTGCACCAGCACACAAGCCTGTTCTTCCGCCCGAAGGAGTCACGGCTAATTCATTTTTATGGCAATAGGCCAGGATCTGACTCACTTCCTTGGTTTCGGCGGGCAGCACGATGCACATCGGTTTTGGCTTAAAAACCTTCGTCCAATCTGATCCCCATACCAATAAGTCTTCGACTCCCGTTAGCACATTGGAAGATCCTACGAGTTTTTTTAAATCTTCAACGGCCTGGGCGGATGTGACTTTTGGCACTAGATGGCTGTGTGGCATTCTTAAATTTCCTGTAAAGAAATAACAAGTTGTCGCGACTTAGTATTTAATTTAATTGCCGAGGAGTTAAAAAATCAGTAACACAAATCTTAGCACATTTAGGTGCTATACCTTAAGTCAATTTCTAAATCTCATAATGACCCAACGGCGCATGCGCATCGCGACAAAATTCTGAATCGACCACATAGCTGTAAGGGGGCTCACCCATGACACGCCGCGTTAGCAACATCTACCAACAGATCACGTCAGACCCTACGAACGATAAGCTATGGAAGTCCTTTATATGGGAGGGACCAACGCAATCGGATGTGGCGTCGTGGCAGGCGCAAGGCTATGGGGTTTACCAGGGTAAAATCAGAACAGTTTTAAGCAGGGACGGACGCATTCAATTGCTGCACTCCGACAGGCTTACCGCTTTTGACCGACTCATCGATTACGTGCCTCTGAAAGGCGTTATTTTGGCCGCTATTTCGAGATATTGGCTTGAGGAAATATCGAAATTGGTTCCAACGCACTTTATTAAGCTGCTAGCCCCTCGCGCTCTTCTCGTTGAAAGTACAAGGCCAATCAAGGCAGAAATCGTCGTTAGATCTTACCTGGCTGGGTCACTTGCGCGCGCCTATGCTTCTGGGCAACGTATTTTCTGCGGCGTGACTTTGCCGGACGGATTGAAAAATTATGAAAGGTTGCCAGAACCCATCATCACGCCAACCACCAAGGCGCTCGCGTTCGAGCATGATGAGAACATCACCCCTCAGGGGCTCGTGGAGCGCGGTATCTGTACCGAGACTGAGTGGGATCAGATGACTGTATTAGCTTTAAGAATATTTAGCATAGGAAGCAAATTATGCGATCAAAAGGGTTGGATCCTGGTCGATACAAAATATGAATTCGGAAAATCCGCTGACGGCACATTAAAACTGATCGATGAAGTCCACACCCCGGATAGCTCACGGCTGTGGCGAAAAGACTCCTACGAAAGTCAATTGTCTTTGAGTCAGCCCCCGGAGATGCTTGATAAGGAGAATGTTCGTCGGTTTTTACTAAACAATGGTTTTTCTGGTTTTGGCGAGGTTCCCATCGTTCCGCGAATGATTCTATTGGAGCTCGCCAAAACTTACTTGCATATTGCTGAATCAATGATGGGCCACGAACTGTGTGTCGATTAGAAGCAAGCTAAAAATCCAAATCCGATTGTTACACCTCATGCGGCGCAGATACAAAATTAATGATGACGTCCGCAAACCATTCTGGATCGTCCACTGCTAGTTCGTGTCCTGCCGTAGGATGACTGAGTAATCGCGACCCTTTAATTTGCCTGTGGATGAAGTCGCTATTGCTTGGATCCACAAACCTATCGGCAGCACATCTTACAACAGTCACGGGGCAGCGAAGTGAGGCCATCTCCATGGAGCCATTAAACTTCCTAGCGATAATTATTTGGCGCCACAGTTGCGCCAATGGTATTTTGTGCCGTCCATCAATGCCAGACCAAGCTTGTGCCATTTCATTTTTCTTAGCGGCCGTTGTTTGTGCACTAAGGACAGCCTCCGTCAACGCTTGGTAACTATTTTTGGTTCTACATATAACCTTAATGAGAGAAACGAGAGCCCTACGAGTTAGGCGCTTCATGCCAGAGGCACTGACACTTGAATTTACAATCATTAAGCTGCGTACTAGTTGGGGATTCATTGCGGCCAACGAAATGGCCACCATCCCGCCAAGGGAAAGCCCCACTAAGTGTGCCCCGGCAGGACTTTCCTTTGTGAGAATTTGAGCCACATCATCGGCGAGATCTATCATGCTCATTTTACTAGAAATTTTAGTTTGCCGGGATTTGCCAAAACCTCGCCCGTCGATCGTAATAACGCGCAACCCCCGCGATACCAATAGCCCTTCAAAGCCGAGCCAATGCTCAGACCAGCGACCCAGGCCGCGTAATAGCACAACCGTAGTGGGTCCAGCCCCCTGCACGAAATAATAAATCCCATTACACGATTTTTGTTCCACAAATTCGCCTTAGAGTTGTTTTTAAGTTTATGAACGACCCCGCACAGCGTCCCGAAAGTATGGCACACTGCGCTCGATACCGTCTTCAAGCTTAACGCGCGGCTGCCATCCATTCAGAATAGACTTCGTATGTGATAAATCTGGTTTACGTTGTTTGGGATCATCGGAAGGTAGCGGTTTAAACGTGAGCCGCGATTTGCTCGCGGTTTTGCGCAGAACTAACTCTGCCAATTCCAGCATAGAAAATTCACTGTCGTTTCCTAAGTTGATTGGTCCAGTCACACCTTCCGTCAAAGCAAACCTATATATCCCGTCCACTAAATCATCAACGTAGCAGAAAGATCGTGTTTGGCGACCATCTCCATAAATCGTGATGTCGTCACCGCGAATGGCCTGAACTAAAAAGTTACTCACGACGCGGCCGTCGTCTATGGCCATATGCGGGCCATAGGTATTAAAAATTCTAATGACCCTAATATCCACAGCATGGGCGCGATGATAGTCAAAGCAAAGTGTTTCAGCCGCCCTCTTCCCTTCATCGTAACAACTTCGAATTCCAATTGGATTGACGTGCCCCCAGTAAGTTTCTTTTTGCGGGTGCTCGAGAGGATCTCCGTATACTTCACTTGTACTAGCCTGCAAAATTCTCGCCTTTGTTCGCTTAGCAAGCCCCAGCATATTCATCGTCCCTAAAACGCTAGTCTTCATCGTCCAAATTGGATTTGATTGATAATGGACCGGACTCGCAGGGCAGGCAAAATTTAGAATCAAATCGGCCTCACAACGCAGAGGCTCAACAATATCGTGCCGCAAAATTTCAAAACGCGGATTCTTCATAAGGGGCAAAATGTTGGATTTTTGGCCCGTATGAAAATTATCAACCGCGACAACGTCCCACCCATCACCCAAAAACTTGGAGCAGAGGTGACTGCCTATAAATCCGGCCCCACCCGTAATAACGACTCTATTTCGACCAAGACTCATAGGTGACTCTCACTTTATTAAAAGAACATCTCCATCTCTGGGATTTTCGTTCTTTATATTAGCGCCTAATTTTAACCGGCACTGCCTTTCAACGTCCACTCATTAAGTCTGTTTTTGTGACTATTCTAAAAGCCCTTTCGTTCCTTTCTTTTCTCGAAAAGCCTTAGTACAATAAGCCCTCTAATGTGCGTAATTTTTGCTCATATTCCGGCAAGAAGGGAAAGCTTAACCATGAATATTCACGAATACCAAGCAAAGGCACTATTTGCACTAAATGGGGTGCCGGTTCCCGAGGGATACTTTGCTGCAAGTCCTCTTGAAGCCGAATTTGCATACCGACGACTAGGCGGACCGATTGCCGTTGTGAAAGCTCAAGTGCATGCGGGGGGTCGCGGGAAAGGTGGTGGCGTTAAGCTTGTCAAGAGCGCTGAAGAATGCTTCAACATTTCCAAAAACATGCTTGGCATGACATTGATCACACCACAAACGGGTCCAGAGGGCAAACTCGTTAGAAAACTTTACATCGAGGCGGGCTCTAATATCGAAAAAGAGTTCTATCTGGCGATGCTAGTCGACCGTGATACTGCAACAATTGCGATTATGTTTTCGACAGAAGGCGGAATGGATATCGAAGAAGTCGCCGCAAAAACTCCTGAAAAAATTGTAACTGTCAATGTTGACCCAACCACAGGACTTCAAGGATATCATCTGCGAAATCTGTCTTTTGCTATGAAACTCAATAAGGACCAGACGAAGGAACTTCACGCGTTAATTCCAAAACTTTATACAATGTTCCTGAAATATGACTTCTCTCTACTAGAAATTAATCCCCTCGTTTGGACCAAAGAAGGAAAATTCATTGCCATTGATGGCAAAATGAATTTCGACGAGAACGCGCTTTTCCGACACAAAGACATTGCCGCCATGCGTGACTACGATGAAGAAGATGCTAGAGAGGTTGAAGCCGCCAAGTATGGTCTCAATTATATAGGTCTTGATGGTAATATCGGATGCCTGGTCAATGGTGCGGGACTCGCCATGGCTACGATGGATATTATTAAACATTGCGGCGGAACTCCGGCGAACTTCTTGGACGTCGGCGGTGGGGCTACTGAAGAGATGGTTACTAACGCTTTCAGGATTCTATTCTCTGACGCACGAGTGAAAGCCGTATTTGTCAATATATTTGGCGGCATTATGCGCTGCGATGTGATTGCAAATGCGGTTGTGAATGCCGCAAAAGCTCTAGGTCTCAAACTTCCCCTGGTTGTAAGACTTGAGGGAACTAACGTTGAGCTTGGCAAAGAAATTTTGAAAAATTCCGGGCTTAAAATCATCCCAGCCGACAACATGGAAGACGGTGCCAAAAAGGCCGTTGCAGCTGCCAAATAATAAATTAACGAAAAAGGAGCAACCGAGCCGTGAGCATCATCGTTGGAAAAAATACTAAAGTCATTACGCAAGGAATCACCGGTAAATCTGGCGAGTTCCATACAAAACTATCCCATGAATACGCGCCCCGATTTGTGGGCGGAGTAACGCCAGGCAAGGGCGGTACAACACATATTGGCCTACCGGTGTTTGACACAGTCAAAGATGCCCGGGAAAAAACTGGGGCAAATGCGTCTATGATATTCGTTCCTCCGCCTTTTGCCGCGGACGCAATTTTGGAGGCCATCGCTGCTGAAATAGAGACGATCGTATGTATTACAGAGGGAATTCCCGTACTCGACATGATCCCAGTTAAGAAAGCGCTTGAGCGCAGCAAAAAATCTAAATTGATTGGTCCAAACTGCCCAGGAATTATTACCCCGGGCGAATGTAAAATTGGGATCATGCCGGGTCACATTCACAAACGTGGCAAAATAGGCATTATTTCTAAATCAGGGACATTAACCTATGAGTCGGTCGGTCAAACAACGGCTCTTGGTCTTGGTCAAACCACTTGTATTGGCATCGGTGGAGACCCCATTGGCGGTATGAGCTATATCGAACTCTTACAAATGTTTGAAGAGGACCCCGAGACAGAAGGGATCATCATGATCGGCGAAATCGGCGGCGATCTTGAAATCCGTGCAGCTGAATTCGTAAAATCAAATATTAAAAAACCCGTGGCTGGCTTCATTGCTGGGCAAACGGCTCCCAAAGGTAAACGTATGGGTCACGCCGGAGCTATTATTTCTGGTAGCCATGGAACAGCGGCCGAAAAAATGGAAGCTATGCGATCTGCGGGAATCACTGTTGCCGAAGCGCCTAGCGATATCGGCAAAGCAATCGCTGCAGCACTCAATAGAAAGCGCCTTTAAGCTCGAGGGAGAATTAAAATTTGCTAGGACTTCGGCGTTATAAAAAAACGCAGATCGACATTTGGCAAGGCGACATCTTAGCCTTTGCCGTCGACGCAATGATCAGTCCAACTGACGCGAGTCCGCTGAAGGATGCCTTGATACTCGCCGCTGGGCCTGAGGCGTTAAAAGCTTGGCGGGAGGGTCACAACTCGGCCGGGGGTGGTGCCTTCATCACGACAGCTGGCTCGTTGCCTGCCACACACATTATTCACGCTCCATGCGAAATCGGAGCCAAGGACGATAGTGACCAGGGGGCTCTATTAAGGGACGCGCTTTACGACGCTTTTTTAACTGCAGAAAGTCTTTCTCCTTGTCATGTCTCGTGCCCAGGTGTGCCATTGGCTGCACAGCTTCTTCTTTCCCACCAAGAAATTGCGGAAATTTATTTTTCAGAATTAAAAAAATTCCTCGAGGAGCCTCCAAGTCGTGACCTTCGTCGCGTCACGTTTGTGGCCAATGATGCGACCATGTACGATATCCTACAACACCATCTTTTCTTGAGGTTTTCTGATGAATTGGATGAAGAAGGCTTCTAGCATTCTTGGGATTTTTTACCTCGTTAACTTCGGGGACATCGCCCAAGCTGAATTGAACCGCTCCGAACTAAGCAACCGATTGGCGTCTGCGAAAATGACCGAACACGGAGTGATTTTTACACGGCTTCGCGATGGTAAAGTTCTATATGAACAGTCGGCCGATTCGTTACTATCGCCAGCGTCGGTAACAAAAATCATAACTAGCGCAGCTGCACTTAGTTATTTCGGACCAGCCTTCACGTTCAAAACTCCGATCTACTATACTGGTAAGGTTGACAAGCACGTTTTGCAGGGTGATTTGTACATCAAAGGAAACGGCGATCCCTTCATCATTTCGGAGGTCCTTTGGCAAACTGCCGTGGACTTGAGGCACCTAGGGATCAAGGAAATCCGCGGAAGTGTAATCATCGACAATCAACTTTTTGATGATGAAACTCGCGACGAGAGCCGCCTTAACAGTACACAAAAGTCTACGCATGCCTATGATGCGCCTGTTTCTTCATTTGCAGTTAATTTCAATACTGTAGCTGTAGCCACAGCCCCGTCGAGCCTTGGCAAGTTAGCATATGCGGGCACAACACCATTTGCTTTAAAGCATGTAAAGTTGACTTCAAAAACTAAAACCGTAAAAGGTGATCAGTCGGCAGGCGTCACGCTTTCCCGTAATACGACTGCCGAAGGAGGCATCTCACTGGTCAACAGTGGGGTCATTGGCGTTGACGCGACCATCAAAAAACTATACCGCAGCGTCGGTGATCCCAGTGTTGCCGCTGGCGATTATTTTCTTGGTTTTCTAAATGACGCTGGGATTCGTGTCAGTGGCAAAACCCGGACCGGTAAAACGCCAAATAACGCTGCGCTTTTGTATGAGATCAATGGCCTCGAGATGCGTCGCATCGCACAAGGTTTAAATACATTCTCGAATAATTTTATTGCTGACATGCTCACCAAGCGGCTTGCAGCTGCATTCGGAAATAGCACCACTCCTGATTTGCCTGGATCAGGAACACTTACATCTGGGATCAAAATTTTAGCAAATTTCCTTAGAACTGACGTTGGCATCCCAGGCGAATTTAAATTACTGAACGGCTCTGGTCTTTCCACAGAGAATCGACTCTCGGCAAGACAAATTAGTTTGGTCCTGAATTGGATGGAAGGACGAGGCGAGCTGTTCCCGGACTTTATTGCTAGCCTTCCAGCCAATGGCTGGGATGGAACCCTAAAAAAGCGTATGAAGAAATCAGACGACCTGGCTGGTCAAATTCACGCCAAATCGGGGACACTGACGGAACCCATCACCGTGGCCGCTCTAGCGGGATATTTTCGGCATCCTCGTGAGGGGTGGACTTCTTTTGTTATGATCAGCAACGGCAAAGAGGGGCAGTCACAACCCGGTCTGCAAGACCTTCGCAACCTCCAAGATGACGTACTGAAAGGTTTTTTTCTTAATTAAAGACTTGCTTAGTTTCCACTTGACCGCATGGGGCATTGTTAACTATAAGCTCCCTCTCTGTGTTTAGGCCTGTAGCTCAGCTGGTTAGAGCGTTGCCCTGATAAGGCAAAGGTCGGCAGTTCGAGTCTGCCCAGGCCTACCATTCTTTAGAATTGTAGTGTGCTTATTCAAATGGCCGCAATCATGGCCTGATCTTCAGCATATTGTTTTAGTTTACGCTGCAGGGTGCGAATACCGATGCCAAGTTGTTTCGCGGCCTTCGTCCGGTTGTAGCGTGTGCGCTTTAGCGTCGCCATAATTAGATGTTTTTCGACATCTTGTATTTTGGCCTGACCTGGCTGAACGACTAATACTTGACTCTCTTGCGTATCGATAACCCTGATTGCGTCCACGATAGCCCCCCCCTCTTTTTTTTAAATCATCATCCCCAAAAACCAGATCCCGGGCATGAAACAAACCCGCAAAGCACAGACCTTGCCCAAGGTCCTTTATTTTGGATCCGAGCAAATTTGGTGCCAGCCCTGAAGTCTGAGCTAGTCAGTATTAATTTCAGCTAGTTATTTGGGAAAAGACGCGATCATACAGCCTTCACAAGCTCTAGGTAGTTGCATTTTCATACCAAACACCCGCAGGTGGTGGTCACAAAAATATACCGCCAGTAGCATGATGGGCCCACACCAAAAACCCGCTGCAAGTTGAAACTTGCAGCGGGCGCTTGAATCATCTGGGGGACCATGCCCGAAACAGTCATTATCAACGCAGTAATTGCATGACAATTTCTGGCTCTGCGTTTGCTTGCGCGAGTACGGATGCGCCTGCTTGCGCCAAAATCTTGTTCTGCGTGAAGGCAGCTGTTGCGGCTGCAAAATCGACGTCACGGATTCGGCTATTGGCAGACTTGTAGTTTTCAACTTGAATACCTAAGCTATTAATCGCCGATGAGAGACGGCTTTGCTGGGAACCCAGAGTCGCTCGTGTCGAGGCGACGCGGCCCAGAGCTTTATCGATAGTCGTTAACTTCTCTGCTGCCATCTCGCGTGTGAAATCATCGCCTGGGCTTTCTGGGCCGATCTGGCTCCCAGTCGAAGCTAAGCCTAGATCCACACTGGGAATAAGACTCATTTCATCAATATCTAGCTTGATGGTATCGCGGTTAGCCACAGAACCGTCGCCTGCACCAACATGAATCGTGATCAAATCACTACCAAATTCAGTGTTATTAGCAGATCCTTGAAGGATTTTTAGGCCGTTCCATTCGGTTGTGTTGGCGATCCGATCAATTTCGTCAACAAGCTTCGTATACTCACGGTTTGTGTATCCGCGCTCAACATTAGAAATAGTATCTGAGGCAGACTGCGTGGCAAGTTCCCTCAATCTGGTTAAAATGTTTGTGATCTCATTCATTCCAGATTCTGCAATCGACACAAGAGACACACCGTCATTGGCGTTACGTGCAGCTTGCTCTAGGGAGCGCGTCTTTGCCGTAATATTGTTAGAGATTGCTAGACCCGCCGCGTCGTCGCCTGCCTTATTGATGCGGTAGCCACTGGACAATTGCTGCATGTTTTCCTTTACAGCATTGTTTGTCGTCGACAAGCTTCTTTGCGCGTTAATCGAACTGATGTTTGTTTTAATTCTAAGACCCATAAAGCCCCCTTATTAAAAGTTCATTAAAACAGTATATTTTTAACTTTGGTTTGCTCGGAATATTAGAATTCGTCTTTAGATTTTATTTAAATAAAATTTTTATAAGATTTTAAAATTATTTTTAGATCAATAGATTTGTTGCGATTATTGGACTATTTTGCGCACTGACAAAATGGGCAAAAGAACGTGGAACGCCCAGACTGAATCACTTTCGCGATCATTTGCCGGCATGACGGGCAGGGTTTTGCCTCTTTACCATAAACGGCAAGATTAGTTTGGAAATACCCTGGATTACCATCCTTATCACGATAATCTTTGAGGGTTGTACCCCCGTGAGCAATTGCTTCGCGCAAAACTTCAGTCACGGAACTTGCGATTGATTCGTAGTGCGCAAGAGATAATAAGTTCGCCTTAGTCTGCGGATGAATCCTTGCGCGCCACAATGCTTCGCTGGCGTAGATGTTACCAATGCCTACAACAACAGTGCTGTCCATCAAAAAAATTTTGACTGCTTGGCTACGCTTGCGCGATTCCTGGTACAAATGTAACGCGACGTGTTCATCCTCCAGCGGCTCTTTACCGAGCTTTGCGAGAAATGGATGCGAATGAAGCTCACCTTTCTCTACACTAAATAAACGTCCGAATCGACGCGGATCAATAAATCGATACTCCACTCGATCATTAACGCAAAAAAGTGCGTGAGTGTGATTTGCCATTTCAGTATTTGGCGAGCTCTCAATAAATCGGCCACTCATGCCAAGATGAACACCCAGAAAACCTCGGGCCGTCCGAATCAACATGTATTTACCACGACGAGAGACGTCGGATATTTTTTGTCCTATCAAAATTTCTTTGATTCTCTTAACTGGAATTGGCTCACGGATATCTGGGCGCAAAAATTTGATGCTCTTAAAGCTTCTACCAAGTAGCTGCTTTCGAACTCCGCGAACTAATGACTCGACCTCTGGTAATTCTGGCAATTTTCCCTCACGCTTAGTTTGCGTGAGGCATAGGTACCACCTTGAGTACAATTCGTCTAGATCGGTCGGCATTTCCCGGCAAAATCACATTTGAAATGGGCTCATTCTCCCCTAGGCCGAGAGCTGTCACTCTGTGTTCATCAAATCCGTGTTCATCAATCAAGATTTGGCGAACCGTGAGCGCACGCTGGTAACTTTCAATCTGGTTCTGGTCACTGCTACCCCTTTGGTCGGTATGGCCTTCAACCAATAGCATACCGGCCCTGAAAGAGGCCAATTGCTCCGCCACTTTTCGCAGCTCTCTTTTTCCACCTGGTGTCAACTCGTAGGTATAGGGACTTGCTTTCGGATCATCAAACAACGCACTGTATTTAACTGAAATTTCTGGTGCTAAGACTTTAGCGCGCGCAATGACGAGTTTCTGAGTCGTGGCTAGGTCGCCCGCCATGACCCCTGAAAATTCGCCGTAAACTGCGCTACTTTGTGAGGATCCCTCGCGAATCACTTCCGCGATGGCCTCATGTTCATGAACTGACAAAACCTTTAAAAGGCCAGTTTCAACAGGAAAGCCAACGCCACCTCGTGAAGGTCGCACCGCCCTGAACAATTCACCTGATTTGACACCAGACTCATAACCAACGTCCACCGAAACAATTTTTGCGTCATCACCACTCGATAAAAAATGCTTTATTCGGTAGCCACCTCCGGTACTGTTGGCAAAACTGGGGCTCCATGGACCGCAGATTGAAAGCACCGCTAAGAGTAAATTGAAGTGACGCATATTCCATCTCCTTAAATCACGAACTCCAAAGGCTGGAGAATTCGCGTGACAAACGGACCCTTCACAAAACATTAATATCCAAGGGAGGGTTTCGACATCTCATCAAATCAGTTGAGCGAGACGCCACAACCAATTGATTTTAATGACTTTCATGATCTAATTGTCCAATAGGCAAAATTTTCCTAGTAGCCCTCACCAAAGCATTTCAGTGACTTATCTGATCTTGAGTGCATCATCCAAAGTCAGGTATACCAACAAAGACTAGTTTGGTGATCAAACCGACTCTATGCTCCAGGCAATGAGTATCATCAATTCGGCGCGGACGCGGCCAAGGACCATAAAACCAAGGATGAGTGATTCCAAAGAAAATCTTTACAAGGCCTCTGGTGTTGACACCCACACCGGTGATGCACTTGTTGAGTGGTTGCAAGCGAAGCGTCAGATTTTTTCACATCCCGCAGCTCTTGGTAGCGTTGTCGACGGCATTGGCGGATTTGCAGGTTTATTTTCAGTAGATTTCACTCGATTTAAAAAGCCTACACTTGTCGCTTCTACCGATGGCGTCGGCACCAAATTACTCTTAGGCTTAGATTCAGACCATTACGAAAACCTCGGGCAGGACCTCGTTGCCATGTGTGTCAATGATCTTTACACAGCTGGAGCAGTTCCATTGTTTTTTTTAGACTATTATGCAACCGGATCATTAGACGCTACGCAGTTCAAACGCATACTCAGCTCTATTCAATCCTCTTGCCGGGACTGCGAAATGGCTCTATTGGGCGGCGAAACAGCCGAGATGCCCGGGCTATACAGCAAGGGCCATTTTGACCTAGCGGGTTTTGTGGTGGGAGTCGTGGATCACGAGAATCGACTGGGCGCTCACCTGGTGGAAATCGGCGATGTTGTGATTGCTTTTGAGTCGAGTGGCTTTCACTCCAATGGCTATTCCTTGATTCGTAAGTGGCTCAAGGAAAAACCGCAGCCTAGCCTGATTCCAAAGCTCATGACTCCCACTAAGCTTTATCACACCGTTCCTAAGCTGCTGCAGCACCACCGTCCCTCTATTCACGCTTTGGCCAACATTACGGGCGGAGGAATATCCGGAAATCTACCGCGGGTACTCAAAAACAATCAGAAGGCTGTCATTAATTTTGAATTACTTCCTACTCCTCTCTGGATGAAGCAATTTATAAATCTTAATAACGCTAGCCTAAATGATGTCGAACCTGTCTTTAACCTGGGTGTTGGCATGATGGCGATCGTAAGTCCAAAAAACCTGCAGACGCTCATCACTGACGCCAATGAGCTTGGACTACAGGCCCACATTGTTGGCGACATCCAGCCAACTGCTGGCGAATCTCATGTGGACTTCATTTGACACAGCCTTGAAATTAAGGGAGGTTTGACACATGAGTCAGGTACGCCACATTCTCAGTGCATCGCAATTTAATCGCGCATTCTTAGACCGAATGTATCGGCTTACAAACAAAATTCGGCAATTTGACAAAAGCAAAGAGGGGCTGCACTACCTTCAAAGCTTGCTGCCGCACAAACGCGCCATGCTTTATTTCACCCAACCATCCACTCGGACTTTTTTGTCTTTCCAAAGCGCGTGCCACATCCTTGGCATGAAAAATTCTGAAATTCGTGATGCTGCCACCAGTTCAGAGCGCAAGGGGGAGTCGATTGAAGACTCATTAAGGACCTTTAGTTCATATGTGGACCTGATCATCATGCGATCTCCAGTGCGTGGCCTTTGCGACAAAATGGCTCAATTGCTGGATCAAACCGATCGACCGATTCCGATCATCAACGCTGGTAGTGGCCCTGACGAACACCCCACACAAGCACTACTAGACGTGTATACACTTGAGCGAAGCTTTAAAGACTCCGGCGGAATCGACGGCAAAACCATATGCATGGTGGGAGATTTAAAGCGGGGGCGCACGGTCAGAAGCCTGTCCCGACTGCTTACTTTATACAAAAATGTTCGACTCGTATTTGCATCGCCTAGTGAATTTAAAATCGAAAATGACCTGCGACTATTCCTCAAGAGTGCGGGGGTTGAATTTTTGGAGACCGCAGATTTTCGTGATTCGCTTGCACTCAGTGATGCCATCTATATGACTCGCATTCAAGATGAATACGACCTTGCGGCTGGTGAATCTGGAAAAGTGGACTCATCTGAATTTTATCTTCGTGCAGAGCATCTAAAAATCATGAAATCCTCGGCCGTCATTATGCACCCGCTACCTCGCCGCAATGAACTTGATCCTGCTATCGATAATGACCCGCGCGCTAAATATTGGCGTCAAGAGCGCAATGGTATGTGGACCAGAGTTGCACTCATGACAACCCTCTTAGGTGTTGATGAAAAAATTCTTTTGCCGGAGCTTTAAATGAATAATCATACGAGCATTAATGTTGCCATTGTGAGTGTTACGGCAACTGGAGATAAAAAGCGGAATATTGACAATGCCTTCGCCAGGGCCACTGAAGCCGCACGTCGCGGCGTCGACTGGATCGTGCTTCCCGAAATGTTTTCATTTCACGGCCCCTATGCTGAACTTTGGCAAAACGCAGAGTTTGAGGATGGGCCGCTAAATGAAAGGTTAGCTACATTTGCTCGTGAGCACAAAATCATTTTGTTTGCCGGCAGCGTTGGCGAGCGTCCGCCGCATACGACTGGCGGTAAAGTTTACAATACGCAGTACATCTTTGGGCGTGATGGAGTCGTTTTGACAAAATACCGAAAAACACACTTGTTCAATCTCAAAGACCGGGCTGGCCAACCGCTTTATTGTGAAAGCGAGGGCTATCTGGCCGGTGAACAAGTAGTGCGGCTTAACGTCGACGGGTGGGATGTTGGATTGGCGACTTGTTACGATCTTCGTTTCCCAGGTTTCTTTGAGGCCATCGCAAAGAGCGGGCCTCTTGATTGTCTCGTTATACCGGCGGCATTTACACTGCAAACTGGCATGTACCATTGGCACCTTTTGCTTCGAGCTCGCGCCGTTGAAAACATTTGTTTTGTGGTCGCACCCAACCAAGTTGGAACGCATAGTCCAGGGAAGGCCTCGTATGGCCACGGCATCATTGCTGACCCTTGGGGCACTGTACTCGCAGACACCGGTCATTCCGAAGGCATCGCTTCGGCAGTCCTCACGAAAGAAAAAATTTCGGCGTGCAGGCTCCAGCTTCCGGCTTTAGAAAACCGGCGACCAGAACTCTATGTCTAAGTGCATCATTTTTTTGATAGGGCAAACTTCGAGCTCTTCGAGGTGCCATTGAATAGTGTCGTGGCCATAAATGTCGCCTTATTGTTAGCGACCAAATCTCCGACGTCAAGCAGGGTTAAATAAATATCGCGACCATTGGTTGTACCCATTCTTTGCATTGAAATAATCTGACTGCTTTGTATTTGGCACGAGCTAACTCCGGCCTGAAATCTACATAAGGATAGAGATGCTCCTTGGGCGACACTGACAGCAATCTTCGGGCGCAGTGGATTGGTGGTGTCAACGACACTTGCAAAAACGTCAGGTCTAGTAGCATCTGGCTTCGAATTTTGGAGAAAATTAGCCCACGCCTTGTTGGCTCTGATACTCATATCGGATGTAATCGCTCGCAGACCCTCAATATCGCCTGCCGTGAGCTGAAGCTTTGTCGCGTTGGTCGAGCCCATGACTTCACTATTTTCTTGGCGTGGGCTTCGACTATCAGAGCAATTGGCGCTACCTGCATCTTTGTACTGATCGCAAAGTCCAAAGCTATGCCCATATTCATGCAAGGCTACGGCTCGCAAGAAATTACCGGACGCTCCAGAATTCAATAAAATCTTACCTGGGCGCTGCGAGAAATAATTAAGTCCAGTGCTATCAAATCCCGACATATTGATGGTCAGATCAGCACTCTGGCCGCAATTCACGATTTTTAGGTGACCCCATCGACCTGCTGCGGAAGACCACTTTTGTATAGCTTCATGGGCAGCCTGAATCCAGGACGCTTGATCAGCACAAACTTCAATAGACTGATTGGGAAGCAAATTTAGTATATTTGCCGATCGTCCACTGTTGTGTACGCCCCATTGCAGTCGACTGTCAGCTGTATCAAGAGGTCGACATGCGACTGCACTCATGAGGGCGCCGAACGCAATTAAATTTTGAATGAATAAGCGCGGTGAATTCACCTCGGGCCCTCCATGTGCTTCTTTTCGGCAAAATGCGCTTTGAACTAGAGAAAAAAATTATTTGTTAATCAATTTCGGGCCTTGCTCCGTCTTTTTGGAGGAGCCCTCCGCAGTATGTTTGAGAAACAAAAGGGACATCGTCCCCCCTTAATTCACAAGCGATATCGTCTCCCCCCATGCCATTCTCTCCTCTAATTCGATACTTAGAGGTAGGAGGCCAGATGAA
>Ga0214921_10001423_pt1 | contig 40947 bp, 42 predicted proteins | sample LL1505_MetaG_FD_177992 | JGI IMG/M metagenome (GOLD analysis project Ga0214921, IMG submission 177992) | Freshwater microbial communities from Lake Lanier, Atlanta, Georgia, United States - LL-1505 | ecosystem: Environmental > Aquatic > Freshwater > Lake | place: USA: Georgia | collected...
CTATTAGGTATTTTATATTCAGAGATTTGCCTCATCATACTTCTATAAATGCCTCCTATTTTTTAAATGGTTGTTTGATATTTATTCCTATGATTTTGGTGATGGTGAAAACCAACTACAAAGCAGCGTTCAATATTTTTGCTGGTATTTTCTTTTTTGGTTTTGCTTTACTTTGTAGGCAAATAGATATTTATCAATTTGATTTTTTACCTATGGGCACTCATTTTATTTGGCACATTTCAAGTGCTGTAGGGGCTTGGTTTATAGCTAATTATATTTATAAATTAATAACAAATAAACTGCAATCAACACAGGTAATAAATAAGGAATTGTGTAATGAGTGATGTATTTTACAAAATTGGGCATTTTAATATCTTTTTCTTCGGCAATTGATTTTACCATAAAATTGGGTCCATTGCCAATGTATGTCATTGCTCCAAAAAATACAGCCCCTATTGAAATTGCCAATAATTGATTCATTTGTAGTCCATTTGCAAAAAGCATTACATCTTTAGACGAGGCTATATCTAATCCACTTTTCGACATGGCGGCTGTGAGGAAACATAAATAGGTAGGGGCATTATCTAGCAAAGAGGAGAAAATACCTGAAAACCAGTAGAGTGAAGAGGTGTTTATAAAATCTGCACCGCTTTTGCTGCTCCAAGTACTTAACAAATTTAAAACTGGTACCATGGTGATAAAAATACCAATGAACAAAAACACAATTTCTTTAAGTGGTGCAAGTGAAAATTCATTCAGTTGATAGGCATTTTTATCTCTAAAAGAATAACATAGATAAATGATTAACAATTGTATAAGTTCTCTTACAAATGAAATATGATGGTGACCAATTTGAATGTAAGGTACCCAAGAAACTGTTGATGGATTTACAAATACCGATAAAATGATGAGTAGAATCCAAAATATATTCCTTTTTCCACTTAAATAAATTTTATTGCTTTCTTCTATGGTTTGAGTTTCTAAATTGGTTTTGTTCCTGAATTCCAATATCCAAAATATACCTAGCAATAATACATGGGCTAGCAACCAATATGGTGCGATATTTAAAATGGTGAAAAAAAATGGTACTCCTTTGAAAAACCCCAAAATCAATGGAGGGTCGCCTATGGGAGTAAGGCTTCCCCCTAAATTACAAATTGTAAATATGAAAAATACAATATGAAAAGGTTTTAAATGATATTTATTAAACCTAATATAAGGGCGAATAAGTAACATAGCTGCTCCAGTGGTGCCTATTAAATTGCTTGTAAGTGAGCCTATTATTAAAAATATAATATTTAACTTGGGCGTACTGTTTTTGTCGATATGAATATAAATGCCACCAGAAATCACAAAAAGGGCACTTAAAAAAATCACAAAAGAAAAATATTCAAATAATGAAATAACCGGGCTCTCCCAGTCGTTTTTGAATTGTACAAAATATAAAAATACAATCAATGCCAAAGCAATAGAAATTTTAGGATAGTTTTTGTGCCAAAAAGAAGCAAAAAACAAAGGCCCTATAATTACTAGACTTAATAAAATTATAAATGGAATTGATTCTAATATCATTGAAATTGAAGCTGAGTAATCAAAATTAAATTATTTGATACAAGTTTTTAATAGTTGTTATTAATTCTTATTCTTGTAGATAAATCAAAATAAACAAAAAGAATTACTTTGAAAATGAAAAACAAATATTGTTTAAGTACCATTTTGGTCTTATTCTTCTCTGTTGCTTCTTTATTTGCACAGCAAAAATACACTATTAGCGGATATGTTTATGAAGAAGGTTCAAAAGAATCTTTAATTGGGGTTTCTGTGTATGTGCCAGCCCTTAAAAAAGGCACAGTTACCAACACTTATGGCTTTTATTCCATCACTTTACCTGCTGATACTTTTTCAATAGTGTTTAATTATATTGGCTATCACAAACAAAAAACACATATTCAATTAGATAAAAATACAGACTTAAATATTGATTTAGTGCCACTTGGAAAAGAAACGCAAGAAGTAGTGATTACTGCTCAAAAAAATGAGGCAGAAGAAAGTCAGATGAGTAAAATTGATATTTCGGTGTCGGATGTGAAAGATATTCCTGCTTTGTTGGGCGAAAAAGACATAATGAAAGTGATTCAATTAATGCCAGGGGTACAAAAAGGAAGCGAAGGAAATGCTGGAATTTATGTGCGTGGTGGTGGTCCCGATCAAAATTTAATTATTCTTGACGATGCCCCTGTGTACAATGCCAATCATTTATTTGGCTTTTTCTCTTTGTTTAATGGCAATGGAATAAAATCGGTTGAGCTTTACAAAGGTGGTTTCCCTGCCCGTTTTGGAGGTAGATTGTCGTCGGTTATTGATATCAACATGAAAGATGGGAATAAAGAAAAAGTACATGGAGATATTGGAATTGGCTTAATTTCATCAAGAGCTACTTTAGAAGGTCCTATTTCCAAAAAACGTCCTTCATCCTTTATTATTTCTGCTAGAAGAACTTATATTGATGTACTCACCCGTCCGTTTATGAAAGAAAACCAAAATGGAGGTTATTATTTTTACGATTTGAATGCAAAAGGAAATGTAGAAATTGATAAAAAGAACAAATTGTACATAAGTGGCTATTTTGGGAAAGATAAATTTTATGCCAATGGTTTAGAATCAGGCAATAAAATGCAAGCTTATATTCGTTGGGGAAATGCTACTGGCACAGCCAGATGGAACCATCAATACAATAGTAAACTATTTTCTAATACATCATTGGTTTTTAGCAACTTTCAGTTTGCAATTGGGCTAAAAGAAGGAGAATACAGTGCAAAATATTATTCAGGTATCAGAGATTGGATTGCAAAAACCGATTTCGATTATGCCTATTCGCCAGAGCATTACATCAAAACAGGTATGCAGGTAATTTATCATACTTTCACTCCTGGGGCAGTTGCCTCTAAAAGTGCCTTGCCAAGCGAAAATATCAATACCGCCAATCCTATTCATGCAGTAGAAACAGGCGTTTATATTGAAGATGAAATGCAATATAAAGTGAGACTAAAGGCAAACCCGGGCTTAAGAATAAGTTATTATCAGTCAGGTACTTTAAGTGTGGTTTTGCCAGAGCCAAGATTATCAATGGCTTATGTGATAAGAGATAATTTAAGTGCTAAATTATCAGGAGCTTACATGAATCAGTATGTGCATTTGTTAAGTAATACAAGCATTGGTTTACCCACCGATTTATGGGTGCCCTCTACTAACAAAGTAAAACCACAACGTAGTGCACAAGTAGCGGCAGGTTTGGCAAAAGATTTTCCTTCAAAAGATATTACTTTGAGTTTGGAAGCCTATTACAAAAAAATGAGCAATGTAATTAATTACAAAGAAGGGGCAAGTTTTGTAGATATAAATGGTGATGGTACTTCGCAATCAATTTCTTGGGAAGACAATGTGACCACAGGAAAAGCATGGAGTTATGGGTCGGAGTTTTTATTCAGAAGGAAAATTGGTCGTTTATCTGGTTGGGTGGGTTACACTTTATCTTGGACACAAATGCAGTTTGATGCCCTCAATTATGGTAAGAAATTTTATGCAAAATACGACAGACGACATGATATAAGTGTGGTAGGGATTTACAAAATTCATGACAATAAAAATGAAAGATTTAAAGAAGGAATCACATTATCAAGTACTTGGGTATATGGCACTGGCAATGCACTTACTTTGCCTATTGGTTCTTATGTGGATCTAAATGGATTTCCTGTAACAGAATATGGTCCAAGAAATAGTTTTAGAATGCAAGCTTTTCACCGTTTAGATTTTGGAATTCAGTTTCATAAATTAAAACGGCATGGAGAAAGAACATGGGAATGGAGTTTGTATAATGTTTATAATCAGGCAAATCCGTTTTTTTATTACAATGATAATGGTAAATTAATGAAAGTTTCATTGTTCAGAATTATCCCTGCATTCTCTTATAATTACAAATTTTAATATGAAAAAATATATTCAACTCCTTATTGCAATTTCTGCTGCTTGTTTTTTATCTTCTTGCGAAGACGAAGTGCCTATTCCTGAATCATTAAAAACCAATTCGAAATTGGTGTTAAATGCTGAATTAAAAGGAAATACACAAGAAATTGATTTTAATTTAAGCAGAAGTATTCCTTTGTACAACAGTGGTAAAAATAATAATGCAGACGAAATTGAAATAGCAGAAATTAGTCTTACGAATGATGGAAAAATAATACCCATCACTTATTATGAAAAGAACGATAATAATGGGTGGTACATTAATTATCAGCAATTTGTGGTTACACTTGGGCAAGATTATTTTTTAATCCCTGGGAAAAAATACCAATTAAAAGTGCAAACTACCAAAAATGAAGTTATTTATGGAGAAGCCACTATTCCGCAATATGTTCCAACGGAAGCTAAACTCTATTTAGATAGTACAAATGATGACGGATACTATACTTATTACACTTATAAGCTTGAATTTCAGGACAAAGCTGGAGAAAATAACTATTATTTGACAAGTTATTTTTATCCATCACAAGGAAATCAAAATTCAGGTAATTATAATTTTGAGGAAATATTAACTGATGCTAGTAAAGATGGTAAATTATTAATTACAAGTGAAAAAGGTATCTCATTTAGACAAGAATATTATCTAGACCAAAATGGTTATAGTGTTAATTATAATCTTTTTAATGATATAGGATTTAAAATTAAAGCACTTGATTATCATGCTTATACCTATTTTTCTATTTTGAAAAATTATAGTGGCAACGATATTTTTGCTGAACCACTCAATATGCACAGCAACGTTGAAGGCGGCTTAGGAATTGTATGTGCTAGCAATGAACAAATTGTGCAAATAAAGTAAAACTGAAAGGATTTTTATTAAAATTTTATAAATAAAAGCCTATATTTGCCAATTCATTTGAAATAGATTTAATATGCTCGTTCTTAAAAATTGCATCTTGTTTACAGGGGAACAAGTACTTTATAACAAAGCACTTGTAATAAAAAATGACAAAGTTTTTGATATTGTAAATGAATCTGATGTAACAGATGCCATTGATTTAGGTGGGCAAAATGTAGCACCTGGCTTTATAGATTTGCAAATAAACGGTGGCGGAGGTAGCTTTTTTACCAAAACGCCAACTGTAGAAAGCATAAAAGCAGTATATGATGGCAATAAATTTTATGGAGCTACCAATTTTTTAGTTACCATGATTTCTGCTTCGTTAGAAACAATTTTTCAGGGAATTGATGCCACTAAAGCAGTTTTAGACAGTGGAGAATATGGCTTACTAGGTATGCACTTAGAAGGTCCGTTTTTTAACCCTACCAAAAGAGGTGCTCACAAATATGTGCGTCCTGTAACTACCGACGAATTAAAAGCAATTATAGACAAAGGAGATGGAATTATAAAAGTAATTACCATTGCTCCTGAAACTTTTACCGACGAACAACTTCATTTACTGGAGGATAGCAATATTATTGTTTCTGCTGGTCATAGCAATGCCTCTTACAAAGAAGCAAAAGACTTTTTTGATGCAGGAATTACCATGGTTACGCATTTATTCAATGCTATGTCGCAGTTTAACAGCCGTGAACCTGGCTTGGTGGGTGCAAGTTTCGATTCTAAAAATGTGTATGCCGGCATAATTGTGGACGGTCACCATTGCGATTTTTCTGTGGTGAGAGTGACTAAAAAAATCATGGACGACAAACTATTTTTAGTGACTGATGCCATGGACACTGGCGAAGACAATGAATATGGCATTCAAAAAGTAAATGGACTTTGGAGAACTGAAACCGGTGCTTTGGCTGGTTCGGCACTTACCATGATAGAAGGAGTAGAAAATTTGGTGAAACATGTGGGCATTCCGATAGATGAATCGCTGAGAATGGCTTCGTTATATCCTGCAAGGGCCATAAAAGTAGATAACACTTACGGCAGACTCAAAAGAGGTCACAAAGCCAACTTGGTTATTTTTGATGATAAATTTAAAGTAAATGCCATTGTGCAAGATGGTATATTAGAAAATAAATAAAACATTAAGGCTTTCATTTTGAAGGCCTTTTTTGTGAAAATCAATTTACACAACATGAAAAAAAGTTTTGGAATTGTACTCATTGTTGTTTCCCTTTTTCAGTGGGCTTGTTATAGAAAAGATTTTGATCCAGCAGAACAATATATCACCATTTTAGTGAGTGATACTATTGATACTATGCGTCAAATTACAAGATTTGATACCAATTATTTTAAAAAAACTATTGATGCTATCGTTGCATATCCCAATTCAAAACCTTTAAAGTCAGATACAAATAAAATCTACCCAAATGGTTATGGATTAAAATTAGAAGTAAATCCAAATGCTGATAGTACCTTGTTTATATTTAAGAAAAATGGGAAAGTTGTTGATTCATTGCTTGTTACCTACACAAGAAGTGTAGAATATTATTCAAGAAAATCTAAGTATGTGATGAATTTGAATGATATAAAGATAAAAAAACACAGTTTTAAACAGGTAGCTAGGCTAAGTTATTTTATGTATGAATATGAAGAAGACAACGGTATTTATTTTGTTCCTTAGTTTTTTAACTATTCAATTGGCTGTTGCCCAAACAGATACATTGAAACAAATAAACAAGCCAAAATACAAAATTGGAATAGAGGTACTAGGTAATTTGTATTCACTACAACGCTTTACTGTAGACAAAAATACTTCTAAAGAATATTTTACCAAAAACTCAATCAATTTTGGGTATCGTTTTTTTGATAATTTTTGGATGAATGCAGCTGTTGGCTATTGGAACAATAAAATTATTTATGGAAAAGACACAACCAATCACTTAAGTTTTACCAATAAAGGATTAATTGGCAAAATTGGCTTAGAATATATTCACTCCGACCCTAGGGAATATATTCAATTGGGTTTTTATGCTCGTCAAGGATTTTCACACAATAATGTAAATTCATCTATCATTATAAAAAGTGATTATTATGGCGATTATTATGAAACTTCCTTAGATAAATTTTATTATACCTGGACAGAAGTTGGAATAAATATTTATGGTTTTTTTGGTCAATTTCAAAATATTTCTATCAATATAAATCCTGAGTTGGCAGTTCAAAATTACTCATTACAAAAGGATTATAGATTAAAACAAATAGTAGGTTGGGGTAGAACAATAACCATGGCAAATGGAAACGAATTGCCTTTTAGACCAAGATTTAGATTTGAAGTTGGGTATTGGTTTTAATCGCCAACAAATCAGAAAATAAAGGGTTTGTTGTATTCTAATTTTTGAATATAAAATTTAGCATAACTAAAATCTCCTTTTGGTAATCTCCATAGAACTTCAAAACTTGTGGGCACCAAAATATGATTCATTTTTTTGTACTTATTCAATTTTATTACCCAAGTTTCAAGTTGGTTTATTTCCATGTATCGTTTGGTTTCCAATTCTATAATTTCTCCTTTTTCGTTAAATTTTACAATGAAATACAAGTTCAATCCATTGTAATTGAAATTTAGTTTGGCTGTTTTAGTGTCAATTGCGGACCAAGATAAGTTTTCACTTGGTAGTAAATTGGTGGGATAAATTACACTTTCTCCTAGCCATCTAATAAGCTCACCCTGATTGTATGCTGGTCCTTTTGCATCAATTATATTGATTATGGATAATAGCGAAACTTTTAAATTTCCAGTATTTTGAATGTAACTATCGGTTGCGGTGAAAAGTGAGGTATTCCCTTTCCAAATAAAACCAGGGTTTTGAGTGGTGGCATAATGTTCACCTTTGATATTTATCCAATCTTTGTCTTGCCCTGTTTTAAATTGCCCATTGTGAGTCATTCTAATATGACTTATATAAGATTGATTTTCAGGTAATACATGTTTGAAATAACTTTGTACAGGAGCAGGTAAATGCTGGATTTGCGTAAGCTGATAATTTTTGTGAACATTATTCTGTGACAAAGAAAACAGCTTTGCAACGCTGGTTCTAAATTGATACTCGTTTACAGCTTTGCCAATAATAAAAATAAAAAGCAATGACCCTAATATGTAAAATGCTATTATCATGCTTTTATTTATTTTCATTTTATACAAAATAGGAAGGATTTACTAATACTACATCATTTACAAATATCACCAATTAAATTGGTTTGAGTGAAATTTGGGTAAGAAATATAGCTTTTTAAGTAGTTGAATTTTATAGAATTACTCAGTAAATTCAACTACATCTGCTACTATTGACACACAAGGTTTGGTAAAAACCAATAAATTGAGCGTTTCAGAATCGTAACGGATATTTACCAAAGCCAACTTTTTACCTATTGGGCTTCCAAATTTTGTTTCATAGTTTTTCCATAAGTCTATGATAGCCAATTTATAAAGTTGTCTGTCTTTAGTTAAGGGAATAATGGCAAAAGTTTGGGTGTACATGCCCACGCCAATACTTGCACCCAATAAATATTGTGCAGAAGCTTGACCAGTGATAGAAGTGGTAACAATTTTAAAATTTCCTTTTGTAAGCTCTACATTGGTTAAATTGGCAGAAGTAAGCAAACCTGCACTAGCACAGCCAGCCAATAAAATAGGACATAAAATTACCAAAAACGCAATAAATGATTTTTTCATTTTGAAAGATTTTAATAGTGAATTGATTATCAGTAAAAGTAATTGGTTAGAAACTGATAATTATTACACCTATTTGTTAAATCTTTGTGTTATTCACTTATTGAAACTAGATGAGGGCTAATATTTAAGGTTTATCTCTTTAAAAAAAGCACAGAATAAAAATAACAACTAGCTATTACAAAGCCACTTACAGAAGGAATAATTAATGCTAAGTTATATGGAAAGCCATTATTTATAATTAAAATCCAAACTAAAACAGAACCGAAAATGTACATTCCAGCGGTAAGGATTCCCCATTTTATTGCCCATGTTTTTTGTTTTAAAATACCATAAGCCGAGATTATAGAACAAGGAGCAGTAGTAAGTAAATCTACCATTGGTAAAATAAATGAAAAGGAGTTGAAATTGGCTAAGGAAAACAACCAGCCTTCTCCCCAAGCAAATAATGAACTAACAACACTAAAAATGCCCGTTGTGAGAAAAAGCCATCCAAATATCTTTGTTTTCATAGGTAAATGCTTTTAGATGATTCATTTGCTTCAAATTTAATACATTTTTTTATGAGTTTAATAGCGTTTATATATAACCTATAATTTCAATATTGATGCTTTTTTTTAGTTTTGTAAGGTATATTTTAAATTGCAATAGTCTTCAACTTACCATCATTGAATAAAAACTGATAAAATATATTCTCAAAACTTATCACTTTACTTATAAAATATATCATTATATTAATTTTTTAGTTTGAAAAATGAGGGTATTTTGTTTGAATATTTATTTTTTCTTCAATTTTACTTTCAAATAAGAGTATTTTTTAAAAAAATATATAATTTTGCAGTCCTATTTGCTCCTAACCTATACTTAACCTTCAAAAAATAGTAAAAAAGCCTTATGAACGCAAAAGTGAAAAAAAGCTATGGAATAATATCTTTAGGAATACTTTCAGTAATTTGTATTGTTGCTTGTTTATACCCGGCCGTACATCCTGAAGCTACCGAAAAATTTGATTCTGGGCATTTGGCTTGGATGTTATCTGCGTCTGGATTGGTATTGTTAATGACACCAGGTTTGTCGTTTTTTTATGGAGGCATGGTCAATCAGAAAAACGTAATTTCTACCATGTTGCAAAGTTTTATAGCATTAGGAGTTATCTCAATGTTGTGGTACACAGTTGGTTTTAGCTTAGCATTTGGCGATAGCATTGGAGGTTTTATTGGCAATCCTATGACATTTTTTATGTTTAACAATGTGGGTACTGCTTCACATCCATCATTGGGGCATTCATTGGGAGGAGTAGCCATTCCTTTTGTATTATTTGCAGCATTTCAATTAAAATTTGCAGTAATTACGCCAGCACTTATCACAGGTTCATTTGCCGAACGAGTAAGATTTTGGGGCTATTTGGTGTTTATTTGTTTGTTTAGTTTGTTAATCTATTGTCCGCTAGCTCACTGGACCTGGCACCCAGAAGGATTTTTATTCAAATGGGGTGTGTTGGATTTTGCAGGAGGTACCGTAGTGCATATTTCTGCAGGATTTGCAGCCTTGGCAGGAGCAATGGTTTTGGGCAGAAGAAAATCTCATATTGTAGGTGAATCAAATAAGCCAGCAAACATTCCTTATGTGTTGTTAGGCACAGGTTTATTATGGTTTGGTTGGTTTGGTTTCAATGCTGGTTCAGCTTTAGAAGCTTCTCCTTTGGCGGTAAGGGCCTTCATTAACACACACTTAGCATCAGCATCAGCTATGCTAACTTGGGTTTTGGTAGATGTAGCAAGGGGCAAAAAAGCTTCTGCTATGGATGCATGTATTGGTGCTGTAATTGGTTTAGTGGCCATTACACCAGGTGCTGGTTTTGTAGATTTTGGTCCTGCTGTATTTATTGGGTTCTTTACCAGTTTGGTTTGTGGTTGGGCCTTGCATCGCAAAGAACAATCAACGCTTGACGATACTTTGGACGTATTTCCTTGCCATGGAGTAGGTGGACTTGTTGGAATGTTTTTAACAGGCGTTTTTGCAGAAGTAAATTTGCCAGATGAATTGGGCAAAGGCTTGGCTTATGGTGAATTTGAAAGATTCAAATACCATGTGTTGGCATTAATTATTGTTTCTGCCTTCACTTTTGTAGGTTCATGGTTGATTTTTAAACTTACAGATTTGATAACTCCTTTGAGGGTTTCAGACGAACATGAATCACTAGGTTTAGATATCAGTCAACATAGAGAAAGCTACATCATTAGAGTTGATGAAAAATAAATAAAAACGAAGAAGGTCAAGTATTTAGCTTGATTTTCTTCGTTTTATAGGTATGTTTTTTATTTTATCAACTCTTCAATTAATTAATTTTAGTGAATGGTGAGAGGTGAATGGTGAAAAGTGAAAGGTTTAAAGTTTAAGGTTTAAAATACAACTATCAACTATCAACTCTTAACTCTTAACTCTCTACTCTCAATGTTCTCCCTTAAAATCTAAACTAATAATTTGTCCGTCTTGCATTTGAATGGTGCGATCGCTGGCTGCAGCAAAGTCGTTATCGTGGGTTACGGCAATAATGGTTTGACCGTAGTTTTGGGTTAAATCCTTAAAAATATCAAACACAATTTGGGTGTTTTTACTGTCGAGGTTACCTGTAGGTTCATCACCCATAATAATCAAAGGGTCGTTGATTAAAGCCCTGGCAATTGCTACTCTTTGTTGTTGACCTCCAGATAATTTACTAGCTGGTTTCAAGGCTTGATCTTCTAAACCTAATATTTTTAATTTTTGATAAGCTCTTTCTTCAATTTCTTTTTGAGAATATTTTCCGAGTCGTAATGCAGGAATCATCACATTTTTTAAGCATGAAAATTCTGCCAATAAATAGTGAAACTGGAACACAAAACCTATTTTATGATTTCTAAGTGCGGCTAATTGGTCTTGCTTATATCTTGAAACATTCTCATTGTCAATAATTAATTCACCATCATAATCAGTATCCATAGTGGAAAGTATATACAATAAGGTTGATTTTCCACAACCAGATTTTCCCACCAAAGTAAGAAATTCACCTTTTTTTACATCAAAAGAAATATTATTCAACACCTGAAATTTCACAGGGTCGTAAAAATATTTATTTATGTTGGTGGTTTTTAATATTGTTTCCATCTTTTATAGGTGACAGGTTATAAGGGACAGGTGATAAGTGATAGGTGATAAGGGACAAGTGATAGGTGATAAGTATTAATTATTAAGATTTTATTGTCAATTTGTGAGAACCTTTAACATTGAACCTTTAACCTTAAACGTCTTCCGTCTTCCGTCTAATATCTAACATCTAACTTTATTTTCTAAATATACTCACAGGATCCACTTTGGCGGCTTTTCTGGCAGGGATATAGCCTGCTAAAAAGGTGATTAACAGGCCAAAGCCTATGCCTTGTAAGAATTTTACTAAATTGAAATATATTGGGAAGTAACCTATATCTCCACCAATGTACACATGTTGTAACCAATAAATTAAACCAGAGGCTGCAATTACACCTGCTGTTACTCCCATTGCGCCTATGGTCATGGCTTGGGTAACAAATATTTTTACTACATCATTGCCCCTGAAACCCATTGCTTTTAAAATGGCAATATCATTAATTTTTTGTGAAACTGTCATATTCAATATGTTATAAATACCAAAGCCAGCAACTAGTAAAATGGTTACAGATACAAAAGTGATAATCACTTTTCTCATTTTATTTCCAGCCACTAAAGTTTCATTGGATGTTTTCCAATCTTCTGCTTTATAGCCTGTTAGGTTAGAAAACAAAGCAGAATATTGTTCTGCGGCATTAAAATCATTTACATTTACATTTATCTCAGTTACATAGGTTGGGCCTTCTGCTTGTAATTGCTGAGCAGCTTGTAAACTAATAAATGTTCTCGCTTTATCCACACCAGAGTTGTTGGTTTGAAAAATGCCTTCTACACGCATCACTTTTGTCACTGCTTTTGAAGAAGTAAGGCTAATATTATCACCCACCGAAAGATTCATTTTACTGGCAATACCAGCACCCACCAAAATGCCATTAGGATTGTTTTTAAATGTTTGATAATTACCATCTACCATAAAAGATTCTATATTGTACATCCTATTTCCTCGTTCAGGAATAAACCCTACACTTGTGCCTGAAATTTGAGATTTTCCATTTTTGTAAAATACGCCTGTATTGATTTGTGGGGATACTACAGCTACATCTGGGTGACTTTCTAAAAGTTGTATGATTCTATTAGGATTGATTATTTTATTACTAGTTGGTATTACTTTTGGATTGATAATCAAAGTTTTATGAGTGCTATCTTCATTAAGTGGGGCACAAACTTCATCATCTTTATAAATTTTAATATGTGAAATAGATTTAAAAATAGATTCATTGATTTGCTTATCAAAACCTGCCATCATTGAATTCATAAAAATGTACACCGCCATACCCAACACAATTCCCAAAGCAGCCACTGCAGTAAGTTTTTTGTTAGAATTGATATAAGTAAATGCGATTTCAGAATTTATTGCGTGCTTCATTTTTTAGGTGAGAAGTGATAGGTGACAAGTGATAGGTGAGAAGTGAAAGGTGAGAATTTATAAATACTTAATACTTAATACTTAATACCTTGTATCTTGTACCTTGTACCTTGTACTAAATTAAGGTTTCAAAGGAACAATTTCATCATTCAAAGTTAAGCCACTTGTGATTTCGGCCCATTCAGTAGAGATAATGCCCGTTTTCACCGTAATCAATTCATCTTTCCCTTTTAGTTTTACTTTGTTGCCAAATCCAAGATACAAACGAGGAATTAACATTACATTTTGTTTGGTACCCACTTCAATATTTGCTTCTAGCTGTGTACCAGCAATGTTGAAATCTAAATTGTTTTTAAACATTACTTTACACACAAAAGATTGTATTTGCTCATCAAACATTGGTAAAATTTCAGTTACAACCCCTTCATAAACTTTGTCTTTTTGCACATTCAGCTGTACCAAAACTTTTTGACCAAGTTTTATTTTACTTATGCTATTTTCATCCACATTCAATTTTGCAATAGTGGTATTAGGTTTACCTATGGTAGCAATTATATCGCCTCTTCTGATATAATCGCCATTTTGTTTCATTCTTTTTAGCACTTTACCAGCCACCAAAGTTTTAATTTGGTTATAGGCAGCATTTGCTTCATTTATTTGATTACTAGCTTTTTGATTGATAAGTGCTTGTTTTGCTTGTTGTTTGGTGTTTTCATATTGTTCTTTAAGTGCATCAAGGCTTGCTTCTGAATTTTCTACAGCCAATTTCATATTTTCAAGCTCTACTTTTGATACAGAGTTACTCTCGTACAATGATTTATATCTTAAATATTGTTGCATATCTTGTTGCACTTTTTGCTCTGCAAATTCTATGTTGTTTTTTAGTTGTTTCAATGCAGGAGCATTTTCGGTGGTATTAAAAGTGGCAATGCTTAGTTGCTCTTTTGAAGCTAACACATTGGCAGCATTGGTTTTATTATCTACAATACCTAAAACTTGATTTTCGCTTACTAAATCGCCTTCATTAAAGTTGATGCCAGATAAATAACCATCAGCTTGGGCAGTAAGGTTGTATTTTTCGTTGGGTTCTAATACTCCAGATGCAAATACAGTTTCTGTAATATTTTGCATAACAGGTTTTACAGTTTTATTGTCTTTTTTGCCACAGGCAAACAGAATAAAAATGAATGATGATATAAATAGATAATTTTTCATATTATTTTATTTGATTATTTATTTCAATTTTTGATTGATAAAATGAAACATTTGCCAAGCTAGTTTGCACATTTATTTCACTCAAAAGTAAATCATTATGAGCTAATAATAATTTGTCGAGTGATAAAATATTGGCATTGAATTGGTTTTTACTTTTTTCAAAGTTCTCTTGCTTTAATTTATAAATTAATAAATTATTTTTTAGTTGAGCCAATGCTTTTTTAAGGTCTTTATCCATTTGTTCGTTTTGAATTTTTGTTTGAAGTTGCGCATGTTTGGCATTGGTAGCAGCTATTTCAGCATTTATTTGGTTCGATTTATAAACAGATATTTTTTGCACATTGGTTGGAATATCCCATGCAAATCTTAAACTCCAAAATGTATTATAGTTCACTTTGCTATTTGCCCCAAAAAATGATGTTTTATTATTGTTTTGTAAATTAAGGGAACTCACAAAAGAAAGGCTAGGGTAGTTAGCCCATAAAGCGGCTTTTTTCTCGGCTAGTGCATAATTTTGCTGTAAGAGAGCATTTTCTAAGCTTAATTCTCCTGTTGATTTTGTGGGTGAAATTATATTACTTTCATTTATTTTTTGTAAAACTTCAATTTTATCACCTGTTTCACAAAGCAAACCCAAGGATAAATATTGTTGTTCAAGCTGAATTTGAAATTGTTGAATTTTATCTTCAATGCTTATTACATTTATTTGAGCATCGTTTTGGTCTTGTTTTCTTACCAAACCTTGTTCGTATTTTAATGAAACAGTGATAAATAATGAATCAGCTTTTGCTTTGTTTTGCTCCAAAACCCTTATTTGAGCTTGATATGAAATAATGTTATGATAGGCGGCATTTACTTGGTCAAATAAATTTTTCTTATTCATTAATACATTGTTATTTACCAATTCTTCATTTGCTTTGGCAGATTTTATTTTAGCAATATTGCCAAAATTTAAAATTTCAAATTGAGGACTCACATTTAATACTGATACATATCTTATTCCTAGTGTAATAGGAGAGAGAGTGCCAGGTTTGCCTCCAAATGCTTCGCCTGGTACAAATGTTACAGGCAAATTGGTGTTGTCAGTAATTGAGGCATTTAAAGGCAAGCGAGGATTAAAGGCATTTCCATAAGAAGTTTTGGTAGTAAGTGCTGCCAAATTTTGTTGCAAAACATTGATTTTAGAAGAATAACTGTTTTGTTCTGCAAGTGACAACGCTTCTTTTAAAGAAGAAATTTTAATTTGGGCATTTACTAAAGTATTACACAGAAGTAAAAATAAAAGCATCTTTATTTTCATACGCACAAACGTAGTTAATTTTTCAATAAACCTATTACATTTCACGAAGGTATAAAATAAAATATAGGTAAAAGTGAGAAAAATGGGGGTAAAAAATGAGAAAAATTAGGGAATAATAAAGTGATGTTTTTTAATATGAGTAAACAACTTACTTCACTTCTCTTTCAGAATATTTAGATGGGCATTTCATCAAAATTTGATCGGCAATAAATTTGTTGTCTTTCACATTCCCAATGATTACAATTTTCTCAGACCTTTCAAAATCTTGAGGTTTGGGTTTGAAATAAATTACTTCCATTTTGGTTTTATTGGTGTCGGATAAAATGAAAGAAAAAAAGTTGGGGTCTAGTTCTGGAGTGTAATTCATTCCTAAAATTTTACCGCTTTTATCTTTTATCAAACTACCTACAACATGTACTTTGTCTTTATTTCCATTGGCTGCCATGGCTTTAGCATCATTAAATGTAACATAAGTGCTAGCATCACCCGCAGTGGAAATAATGGCACCAATAGCTATTGCGATTACTAAAATCGCTACAATATGCATTTTTTTCATTTTTTTCTTAGAAATTTGTATTTAAGCAGTTGCTGCAAAATTGTCTATCATTTTAGAAACAGATTCCCAGCGTTTTATATTATTTGAATTTTTGTATTCAACAGCTGACAAATCATTTAATATTTTTTTTGCTAATATATTGGCCATACGGACAGGTACTGCATTTCCAATCATTTTGTATCCATCTGCAATATTTTTGTAATAGAATTTGAAACTATCAGGAAATGTTTGAATTCTAGCGCATTCTCTAACACTTAATCTGCGATACAATTCTTCTTTTCCTGGTACAAATATTCTTACATTTTGTTCTATGAATTTAAATGGAGGGGCTTGAGGATGACAAGGTGCATGACGACCACCAGCTTGGATTGTGAAAGAAACTTCATCCCAAGCTCTAACTCTATTTCTTGACATATAAATGGTAGAAAAGCCACCAGTCATAAATTCATGGTTTAAAACTATACAATCGTCTCCATTGGTAATATTACCTTTTTGAGCAGGTAATACATTGTCTTTTAGATCGCCAATTGCCTTTATCAGAGGAATTTTATTAACAGAAGTTGTAGGTGATGGAAATTCAAATTCTATACCTAAATCAGTTCTGTATCCTACAAAAAAAACTCTTTTTCTGTCCTGAGGAACACCGTAATCCGATACATTTAACATTTTAAAAGATAAATTATAACCACACTCGCGGAACATACTTTTAATGTTTTCTAATGCTGATTTATGAGTATCTAGCAACATTCCTGAAACATTTTCTGCAAGAAAAAATTTAGGTTGTTTGTCTGCGAGTATTCTAATGAAATCATAAAAAAGTTGTCCTCTTTTGTCCCCAATTCCTCTCATAGCTCCTGCTTCAGACCAACTTTGACATGGTGGACCTCCGATAATTCCATCACAATCAGGGACTTCATTGGTGGGGACGTCAGTAATGCTTCTTCTATCTAAATATACTCCTTGATGATTTTTTTCATAAGTTTCCCAAATAGATTTGTCATATTCATTAGCCCATATAACATTAAAACCAGCTTTAGAAAAACCTAAATCTAAACCACCTGCACCTGCAAAGAATGTAACTAATTTCATATTAAAAAACTTTAAAAGTGATTAATTTACAATCCAATAATTGGGCAGGATTGTTTGGGTTTTTTATTTGCGCATCTTCAAATTTGTAATTTTCTTTATTTAGAGTTTGAAGTGCTTTTTTATCTTCTTTTGGAAATGAATTAAATTTTTCTGTTTTCATTAAGCATAAAACTTGAAATTTAGCATTAAGATCTACTTTATTTAGATATGAAAATATTTTATGTGGATTTTCAATATGCCACATACCTCTTATTCGTAAGTCAGTTACACCAAGTGGATCGACCTTTTTGACTTTTCCTAGTTCATTAGTTTCGGTAAATTCCACATTAGGAATTTCTGTAATACCTAATGAAATTGTTTTCTTTATTTTTTCATAAACTTCCTTGTCTGCTGAGAAGCAATCACCATATACAAACTATAAATATTTAATATCACTATCACTAGTGTGGCCAACGATATAAATAATATCTTTTTCTGTCCATTCTTCACAAGTTTTGCATCCCTGTGTAAGCATGTTACTGTTAACAAAAAGTTTAGATTTTGGATAAGAACTATTTAATGCTAAAGCACTTGTTGGGCTTTGCACTTTTTTTATCTCAATTGCATCACCATTTCTGAGCATTATATCTGGTGGGTTATTTTGATTACCTAAATATGAAAATATCCCATTAAATTTTTGCAGTCGTTCCATTTCTGTCAATTCAAACGAATCTGCAAATAAATCTTTAACATAGTTTTCTAATGCTTCTCCAACTGAGTTAGCTCTATTTCGACCCGTATAATAATCTTTTACCTGTATTATCGGTTTTTCTATTATAGATTTAATTGCCTGTAAAATGTTTGACATAATAGGATTTACTGTTGTTAGTTTTTTTTTCTTTATTTTTATAAATCAACTACTTCTCTAACTCTCTCAGTCTTTTATCTAGCGTAATTAAATACACAAATAAACCTGTGAGAATTATTAACACACAAGCAACTACCACCCATATTTTACCATCGGCTCTTAGTTTATCTGCCATTTCAACTTCTTGTGCTTGGGCAAATAATTGTATAAATAATCCTACAATTACTAAACTTATTGATTTTAAATTTTTCATATTTTTAATTAATTAAATGTGATGCAGTATCCATTGTTTCTGTCAATTCTTCTTTATTTTCCAAATTTCTAACCCTTACTCTAAGTGTTGATATCCAAGTGCCTAATAAAGTCCAACCTATTACAGCAGGGTAAAAAACCATTCTCATTTTATTGTCTAAATCATAAGAATTAAAACCAGGATTTCCGCCATTGCCAGGGTGTAATGAATCTACCATTCTTGGTAAAATAAAAAGCAAAGGTATAAGTACAAAATAAGCAATAATGTTTATTACGCCACTTACTCGGGCTCTGGTAAGTTCATCTTCAAATGACGAACGAAGCACCAAATACGCAAAATAAATCAGCAAACCAATGGCTGCCATATTCAACTTTGCATCATTGGTCCAGAAAGTGCCCCAAGTATTTTTTGCCCAAACAGAACCAGTTAAAATGCCTAATACACCCAACACAATACCAGTATTGGCAAATTCTACACTTGCAGTATCATGTTTTAAATTATTGCTAATTAAGTATTTAATAGCATAAACCATTGACACAAACAATAAAATAATCATCCCAAACCACATTGGTACATGAAAATATAAGTTTCTAATACTTTCATTTAAAATATTTTGACGTGGTACATCGGCCATAAAGCCTGCTAAAAAAGTGTAAAAAAGGAGTATTATGGTGAGGATTTTCCACCAAGATAGAGGAAGTAGTGTTTTTCCTTTCATAGATATAATAAATTTTGAATTCTTAATTCTGAAAATTGAGTTACACCCTTTTTCAAATTACGAACGCCAAAGGTAAGGAAATAGTAAATACGAAAGTGTGACTATGATTAAATTTATTGCTCCTAAAATGATAATTTCGTCATAACTGCTTGCCAATGCCAGTCCGTCCATGGCATTTTTTGAGATTTTGATTAACATTAATAACATCGGTATGATCAATGGAAAACCCAAGATAGCCATTAAAGTGGCCCCATTGCTAGCTTTTGATGCCACTGCGGAAATAAGTGTAAGTGTAGATGAAAAACCAATGGCTCCTAAACCAACATTGATAATAAACAAACCTAAGTCATGCACAGGATTGCCAAAAACAAGTGTATAAAATGCCAATGCTAAGCCAGATAATATACTCAATAAGAATGTATTATAAATTAATTTTGACAGAAAAATGGATTCTGGACTTACCAATGAATATAAATATAGCAACCTGCCTTTGCTCTCAAGCATAAAACTTTTGGCAACTGCATTCATGGAGGCAAAAAGCATTATAATCCAAAAAAGTGTGTTCCATGTCACTACATTCATATCTCCTTCTCTGAATTTAAAACTCATATAGCACACATATACTGAGCTAATTACATACAAAAGTACCCCGTTAAAAGCGTATTTCTGCCTCCATTCCATCCGGATTTCTTTTTCAATTAATGCTTTTATTTCAGTAATTAGTGACATTTTTTAAGTGATAGGTGATAGGGGAGAAGTGATAGGTTAAAGTTAATTTAAAATTTTGAAAATCAACTTTTTATATTCTTCTGTTAAACTTGCTTTTTTAGTTTTCATCCAAAGCGTTTCTGCTTCAATAAACTTTTCAAAGTTATATTTTTCATCTGTTTTTCCCCAACTAAAATTTGGAATATATTTTGCCTGAAAATCTCCTCCAAACACATTGGCACCAAAACCAACCACTGTACCTGTATTAAACATTGTATTGATGCCGGCTTTGGAATGATCTCCCATAAATACACCACAAAATTTTTGATGTGAATTTACAAACTCATTTTGCGTGTATGACCACAATTTTACATCCGAGAAGTTATTTTTCAAATTAGAATTATTGGTATCTGCTCCTAAATTTACCCATTCACCAAGCACAGAATTACCTAAATATCCCTCATGGCCTTTGTTTGAATTTGCTTGTAAAATACTGTTATTCAACTCGCCACCAACTACAGAGTTTGGTCCAACAGTGCAATTGGGTCTAATTTTGGCTCCCATATTTACCCTCGCATTTTCACACAAAGCAAACGGACCTTCAATTAAGGCTCCCATTTTTATTTCTGCATTTTTACCAATATAAATCGGTCCATTTTCTGCATTTAGCATACAAGCTTTTAGTTTTGCACCTTCTTCAATGTGCACATTTTCAGCATTGTATATAATTACATTTTTGTCTTCTATTTCTTTACTTTGTCTATCGGCTGTTACTATTTTAAAATCCTTAATTATCTCGCTTCCGTTTTGCAAATACAAATCCCATAAATAATTGATTGAAGATGGTTTTGTGGAAATAATTTGCTGATTTTCAAACTTTTGATTTTCAAAATCAACCCAATTACCTCTAAATGCCACCAATTCTCCAGTTTCAGTATGCAAACTTTGGCGGTTTTCTAGATGCTGAATTTGTGTAACCGTAAATTTATCTGGCAAATAATTTGAACTGATAAAAATATGTTCATTTTGTAAGTTTATATTTTGGTTAAAATATTGATTGATATAGTCTTGAGAATGAACTGTAATTTCACTAAAGCCATATTTTTCCCATTTTTCTATTATTGTTAATATTCCTATTCTTAAATGCGACACACTTTTGGCAAAGGTGAGCGGAAGTAAATTTTTCCAAATAAGAGGGTTATCAACTAAAACTATGCTTGACATGATTTTCATATTTTGCCTAAAAATAAAAAAGTCTCTCTGCATTTGCAAAGAGACTTTTGAAAAGCTTTCGAAAAACTAAATAAATTAGTTTGCTCTGTATCTTTTGTTGAATTTATCAACACGACCTGCCGTATCAACAAATACTTTTTTGCCTGTGTAAAAAGGATGTGATACTGAAGTAACCTCCATTTTAATTAATGGGTAAGAGTTGCCATCTGTCCAATCAATTTTTTCTTTTGAAGACATGGTAGATTTAGTTAAAAATCTCTCTCCGGTTTGCATATCTTCAAATACTACTCCGTGGTAATCTGGATGAATATCTTGTTTCATTTTATAATTTATTATTCTATTGCTTTTTCAATTGGGTTGCAAATATAAGAATACTAATTTTAATATTCAAACTTTATTTAATAAACTCCTATTATTTTGTGTTTATTTTTTATTGAAAAATATTTTTTGCATTTATTTTATACAAATCGGTCAATTTTGAAAAATAAAGGCCTTAAAATATAAATCACATTCTCTTAAACAAAATATTTCATATTATATGAATTATTTATATTATCTTTGTGTTAATTTTATGTTAACAAAGTGTTAACATTGTGTAATAACCTATAAATGTTTAAAACAATGAAAACGTTCAAAAAAGTTCTCGTGTTGGCATTTGTAGGACTCATCTCCTTCAGTGCTTTAGCGATTGGTAACTCGGATGTAAATGCCGACCAAATGTTAAGAGTGCGAATAACGCAGAAATTAGCTGCTGTTAATTCAACTGAACAACTTGGGTAATAGCTTTGGTTGAGTTTAAGATAGACGAAAACCAAAAAATTGTAATTATATCAGTGTACAAGCAAGCGATGAAAATATTAAAAACTTCATCATGGCGTCGTTAGACGGCAAAAAAATCAAAGTACCTGATGGCTGCAACCAAGGTCAGCAAACGCTAAAAGTGTCTTTCAAACCAGAAAGATAAAAAAAAGCCCCGAAAGGGGCTTTTTTGTTTTTAAATTATATTTTTTGATTTAGTAAAAGTTTCTAGTTTTTTGAATTTATTAATTTCTCTATCTCTACCAAGAATGGGCATATAGTTAACTTTTAGCTTTATCTCTCAAAAAATACATAGATAATGCCCAAAGTAAAATTCTATACACAATTGTAGAGATGAAGCTCATTATTAATTTAATTTGCTGTGAATACCTATTTTTGATATTAATTGATAAAATATTGATTTACTCTACAAATTCCCCAAACTCAAATTCATTTTCTGTCAAAATATTAATAATATGATTTTCAGTCATTAATCCATAATGCTTAATATTCTCAATATCTAATATTTGATATGATAAAGTCTGTTTTTTACACATTTCTATAAAAGGTGATTCTAAGTATTGACGAATTTTATTCCCTGAATATACCCCAATGCTCTGATTATCATAAGATTCATTGATAACTAAATATGAAATATAGTTTTTTAGATAAATTCTGTATTTAATTTCACTTCTCGAAATTTCATTAACATCATTAATATTAACACTATTAAAATCAATATTTACTTTTTGACTACTCTTATTGCCTAAAGTAACTATAATCAATAAATCATTGTCACCATAAGCTGAATCAATAATTTTATCTATAAACAAATAATCTGAAGAATTTAATATTTCAAATACACTCATAATCAATCTACAAACCCCAAATTATCTCACAATTGGGCAATAAATTTTTCAAGTCTTTTTTATGCGCCAAAGGTGTGGCAGTCAGGTTTAACTTTTTGAGTTTTTTAAGTTTCTCTATTTCAATAGGTAATTGTGTAATGGGATTAAATGACAAGTCTAAAATTTCTAGATTTTCTAAGTCAAAAATTTCTTTAGGCAATGATTTTAAAGCATTTCCATGTAAGTTTAATACTTTCAACTGAGATAAAATATTAATTTCTGGGGCTATGAACGAGATATTGTTATTGGACAAATCCAAAGTTTCAAGTAGTTTAAAATGAGAAATATAGGCCGAAACTTGGGTGAGTTGATTATGTTTTAAATCCAATTGAATAAGGTAATTATTTTGCGTAAATGATTCGTCAATTACTTTTAATTTATTGTGCCCCAATTTTAAACTTAACAAATTTGGAAACGTTTTCATGTTGGCTGGCAAATAGCTTAACTTTTGATTATCAAGTTCTAAGCAAAAGGTATTTAAGGGAGCATCGTTTGCAGTATTAATATCCCAACATACATCTAAACATATATTTTCTAGCAATTCATAAGCTGATTTATTGCCAAGCAAAAAACTTTGTAGCAAATCATGACAAATTTCAGTATCATCAAAACCCACACTGTCTGCCAAAAATTTCTTTGCCAAGGCTCTTTTCAGCAGCAAATCTGCCTCTTTGGGTTGTTTATTAATTAACGCATCATAAATTTCAATTGCTTTTTCAAACTGCTTATTTTCAATGGCTTTACTAGCCTCTTGAATACTTTGAGCATTAGTATGAAAACAAATTAAAGAAAACAAAACCAATAAAAAACCCTTCATTTTATTTATTTTTTATTACTGTTGCAATTTGAATAGACGTATCTAAAAACACTAATTTTGAATTGGCATTTCTAGATATTTGATAGTGAGCATCATTAATAAAGCCTAAAATTGGCTCTAAATTATGCAATGAAAATACTTTTGAAAATTTTTCAAGAAAAGCTCTGTTTTCATCACTCAACCTCAACATGGATGTTTCTCCATGATTGATAATCAAAACGTCTCTAAAAACATTCAATGCAAAAGCCAAAAAACTCTTTTGGGTTTCTCTGCCATATTTCCCAAAGTCTTCTGCTAAATCTACCAAGTCGCCAAATTTGTGTTCATAGCAGTTGAGCATCCATTTTCTAAACAAAGTAATATCATCGTCTTTTACTTCATTCAAAACTCTAAGTGCCTCACTCATACTTCCTTCTGCCATGTAAGCAGCTTTTTTGGCTTGCTCAGGCAAAATCTCTAATTGCTCTTGCAAATAATTAGTTATTTCTTCATCAGAAAACTGAGGTACTTGTATAATTTGACAACGAGATAAAATGGTGGGTAAAACATTGGTAATATTTTGACTCACAATTAAAAAAATAGTTTGTGGAGTTGGCTCTTCCAAAACCTTTAAAATGGCATTTGAAGCCTGGTTATTAAGCAATTCTGGCAACCAAAGCAATACAATTTTATATTTACCTTCAAAAGCTTTAAGGGAAATATCCGCAATCATTGTTCTTGCTTCCTCTACTGATATATTCAATTGTTTTTCAGCCGCTTCTTGGTACACTCCCCAGTCTTTATCGTCAGAAAAAGGCTGTTCTATCAAAAAATTTCTAAATTCATTTACAACTGTAGATCTTGAAAACTTTTTATCATCAGTTGAAGTTTTTGCAAAAGGAAACAAAAAATGCAAATCTGGATGAATGAGCTTGTTAAATTTGTGACAAGATGAACATGAGCCACATGCATCACTCTCTTGTTGATTTTCACAGTTTAAATATTTTGCAAAAGCCAATGCTAATGCTGTTGCTGCACCACCCGACTGCCCTACAAACAACTGAGCATGAGCCACATGATTATTCCTAACTGCATTTATCAGTGTAGTTTTTAATTCTTTATGACCAGGTATTGACGCAAAATTCATTTTTATAGGTGATAAGTGATAAGTGACAGGTGATAAGTGATAAGTGACAGGTTTAAGGTTTAAAAAAAATTAATGTATTAATTTTCATCACAAATTATAACATTTAACTTTTAACATTTAACATTTAACATTCAACTCAACTATATGTTTTTCAACTTGTTGCATCAACCATAAGGGTGTAGAGGTTGCGCCACAAATGCCTACTTTATCATTTTCTTTAAACCATGAAGCTTCTATTTCTACCTCATTTTCAACAAAATAGCTTCGATCATTATGCGTTTTGCACACGCTATACAAAGCTTTGCCATTTGAACTTTTTTTGCCACTCACAAAAATAATTACATCTTGTTCTTTAGAAAATTTTTCTAATTGTGGCTCTCTGTTTGAAACTTGACGACAAATACTGTCATTGGCATCTAAGCAATCATTGATATTCAAGCCATTGGCTATCAACCTTTCTTCAATAATTGATTTAATTTTATAAAAACCTTCGGTGCTTTTGGTGGTTTGACTAAACAATGTAACAGGCTTGGTGAAATCTACTTTTTCAAGTTCATCTACCGAAGTCACAATTATGGCTTCATCATTGGTTTGCCCTGCAAGTCCAATCACCTCAGCATGACCATGTTGACCATAAATCACTATCTGTCCATTATCTTTATGCGATTTATCGTAAGCGTGTTTTACCCTATTTTGCAGTTTCAAAACCACTGGGCATGAGGCATCTATAAGTTCTATGTTATTTTCCAGAGCAATTTTATATGTTTCTGGAGGTTCGCCATGTGCTCTGATAAGCACCTTGCAATTTTGCAATTCCTTTAGTTGTTCTTTGTCTATAATTTTTAATCCTTTGGCATTTAGGCGTTCCACTTCCATGCTATTGTGCACTATATCTCCTAAGCAGTAAAGGGTTGCATTGGCATCAGCATCCATCTCATCCTCAGCCATTTGTATAGCATATTCTACCCCAAAACAATACCCAGAATTTTTATCAATCGTTACTTCCACCTTGTATATTTTTTAAATTAAAGGTTGCTCCTTTATCGTTTTTTCTATCATTTTGGTAGTAGCATATCTCAAGACTATTTCCACTTGTTCCTCAATTGTAAGATACGATGTGTCAATATCAATGGCATCATCAGCTCTTCTTAGGGGACTTTCGGCCCTGTTAGAATCTAGATAATCTCTTGATGATAAGTTCTTTACAACTTCATCAAGCGGTATCATTTCTCCTTTTTCTAGCAATTCTTCTTGTCTGCGTTGTGCTCTAATGGTCATGTCAGCAGTTACAAAAACCTTTAATTCTGCATTTGGAAACACTGTAGTGCCAATGTCTCTTCCATCCATTACAATGCCCCCTTTTTTTCCTAATTTTTGTTGAAACGCCACCAATGATTTTCTTACTTCAGCAATAGCACTTACCTCACTTACTTTTTCAGAAATATACATTTTTCTTATTTCTTCTTCAATATTAATTCCGTTTAAAAATGTTTCATTTTTACTCGTCTGACTATTAAAATGAAAAGTAATATTGATATTTTGTAGTGCTTGAAGTATCGCTTTTGGATTTGTAGGATTTACATAATGTTCTGTAAAATATAGCGTTACAGCTCTATACATTGCCCCAGTATCAATATAGGCATAGCCCAAAGCACTAGCCACAGCCTTAGCTGTTGTGCTTTTCCCACATCCCGACAAACCATCAACTGCAATTATAATTTTTTTCACAAAAAATAATTTTAATAGTTCAACAAATGTAAGAAACGAATAGGAGAGTTACAAATTATGATTTACGAAGGTTTTTGAATTGATTTTAATTTTTAATATTGATTATTAGCAAGTTATCAATATTCTACCTGTTATTTAATCACAAATCTGTTCGTTTATAAGTTATTATTGCCCAATATTTCAATCTCTATTTTTTGATGAAAATGTTTGGTATTGTGTAAGTTATGATACAATTGCCCCTCGTATTTACTATCTACTATTAATGAAGATTGAGCTATACCCACTCTTATTTCAGAAAATGCTTCTTTTTTAATTCCCGTTTCTTCATGTAGAAAATCGAGTATGTTTTTTCTGGTGATTTCATGCCTAGTGCCAATATTGATGTGAAATGCTGTTTTTGCATCATTTTGAATTTTATCAATTTGGGGATTAAATTTAATTTCTTCAAATTGTATATTTAACTCATTTTCAAATACTTCTTTTGTGCTTACTTCATCTTCTTGAAGCATTGAAATTGCAAAACCTGTTTTGTTTGCTCTTGCAGTTCTCCCACTTCTGTTTACGTATTGTTCTGTATTATGTGGTAAATGATAATGAATAATAAATTGAATATCAGGGATATCTATTCCTCTTGCAGCAATATCTGTTGCAATTAAAAGTTGGGTTTGTTTTAATTTAAAAGCATTGATGGTTTTGTTTCTGTCGTATTGACTTAGTTTTCCATACAAACACCCACTTTTAATTTCAAAACCAGCCAATTGTTGACTTAATAATTTTGCCGCTGCTTGTGTTCTACAAAAAACAATCCCTCTTTTGTCTGAATTTTGGAATAGAAATTCTTTTAAATATTCAAATTTATAGCCAAATTTATATACAATGTATTGATTTTGAATATTTTTATTAATGAGCTCTTCAGGTTTAATATTGAACTCTTTTACTTCACTGCCCCAATAAGCTTTGATTACTTTTTTAATTAATTCTGGCAGAGTTGAGGTAAATAATAATTTCTGCGTTTTTGGCGGACATTGCTTTATAATTTGCTCAATATCAGAAATAAATCCCATATTGAGCATGATGTCGGCTTCGTCTAGAACCAGGTATTTTAGATGGCTTAAATCAATTACTTTTCTTTGTAATAAATCCAATAAACGGCCTGGAGTGGCCACAATGATATGTTTTGGAGTATTTAGTTTTTCTATATGATTCTCAATTTTTTTGCCTCCAAAAACAGCTTCTGTGTGTATTCTTACAATGTATCTGGATAGTGCAAATAGCTCTTTAGCAACCTGTTGCCCTAATTCTCTTGTAGGAACTAAAACCAATGCTTGAGTTTGAAGTAGCTGAGGATTAATTTGTTGTAAAATGGGTAATCCAAAAGCCGCAGTTTTACCAGTACCAGTTTGAGAAATGGCAAGTACATTTTTTGAATTTTTCAACAAATAAGGAATTACCTCCGTTTGAATTTCAGTTGGAGTAGAAATATTATTTTCATCCAATGCTTTTAATATTTCTTCACTTACACCTAAATTTGCAAAACTCATCTTCATAATTTTAATATTAACACGAAGTTAAGAAAATTAGAATTAAGAAGAGTGATTTAAAGTTAGAAACACTATAAATTATTAACTGGCAAAAGAACATCCAATCAATTGTTTAATAATTAACATATTGCAACCTAAAACCTTTAACTTTTAACTTTCAACCTTAAACCTTTAACTTAAAACCCCCTCACCCCTTACTCCTCGGATGAAAATCGTTGATTACTTTGTGCAAATAAGCATTGTCTAGGTGGGTGTAAATTTCAGTGGTGGTAATAGATTCATGGCCAAGCATTTCTTGCACTGCTCTCAAATCGGCCCCGTTTTCTATTAAATGCGTTGCAAAAGAATGCCTAAAAGTATGCGGACTGATATTTTTTATTATTCCCACCGATGCAGCTAAATTTTTAATAATCGTAAACACCATCACTCTGGTGAGTGAGCTACCTCTGCGATTTAAAAATACAAAATTTTCTTGTCCTTTTTTAATTACTTGATTTTTACGAATTTCATCCATGTAAATTTGCACATACTTCAAGGCTGTTTTCCCAATAGGCACCAATCGTTCCTTGTTACCTTTTCCCACTACCCTTAAAAATCCAAAATCTGTCATCATATTGGTAATCCGTAAATCAACTAACTCGCTCACCCTTAAGCCAGAACTATATAAAACTTCCAACATTGCTCTGTTTCTTGTTCCTTCGGGTGTGCTTAAATCAATTCCGTTGAGAAGAATTTCTATTTCTTCCACTGACAAAGTATCGGGTAGTTTTCTGCCCAATTTTGGTGCTGAAAAAAGTTGTGAGGGGTCTTCATCAATTATTTTTTCTAATTGTAAAAATTTACAAAATGTTTTAATGCCAGAAAGAATTCTTGCTTGCGAATGTGGAGCTAAGCCCAATTCAGTTAAAAACTCTAAAAAATCAGCAATATGCTCTGCTTGTAAAGTGGCGGGAGTAAGTATGTTAAGTTTTTTTAATTCAATAAATTGAGCCAACTTTTCTATATCTCTTTCATAAGCCTCTATAGAATTCTCCGCCAAAGAACGTTCTAGTTTTAGGTAGTTTTTAAATTGCTTTATGTAGAGATGCCAATGCAAATTTTGAATTTTGAGTTTTGAATTTTGAGTGCTTAGTAAGTTTTAAGTGAAGCGTGTCTCTATTTTGAGTCTTAAAAGAAAAATGCCCGTATTTACAGGCATTTTTCTTTATTAAATATTTGATTTATGTTGAATTACTCATAACTCAACACTAAAAACTCAATACTAAATTTATACTTTCAAAATTTCTTGTTCTTTATCTGCTACAGCTTCGTCCACTTTGGCAATAAAACTATCGGTAAGTTTTTGAACTCTTGCCTCTGCATCTTTAATTGCATCTTCAGCAGCACCGTCCTTAATCAATTTTCTTAAATCTTCGTTGGTTGCTTTACGCACATTTCTGATACGCACTTTATTTTCTTCGCCTTCTTTTTTCACTTGTTTCACCAGGTCTTTTCTTCTTTCTTCTGTAAGTGGAGGAATAGAAAGACGAATGGTTTCTCCGTCATTATTAGGGTTTAAGCCAATATTTGAATTGATAATTGATTTTTCTATATCTTTTAAAATATTTTTTTCAAATGGTTTTATGCTTATGGTTCTTGCATCTGGGGTAGAAATAGCAGCACAATTTTTCATAGGAGTTGGTGCACCATAATATTCCACCATAATATCTTCAACTAAATTGCTTTGCGCTTTACCAGCTCTTAGTTTGTTCAATTCATAAGCCAAATGGTTTAGCATTTTATCCATCGACTCTTTTGCATCTTCTAAATATAATTGTATCTCTTCCATTTTTTATTAGATATAAGATTAAAGATTTTAGATAATAGATTAAAGATTTTAGACAAGTCAACTAAATTTCAAAAGTCTAACATCTAAATACTAACATCTAAAATCTTACATTATTAATTGTTAATTACTAATTATTAATTACAAAGTTACCAGCGTTCCTACTTCTTCTCCTTTTGCCAATCGAAGCAAATTACCTGGTTTGTTCATATCAAACACTATAATTGGCAAACCGTTTTCTTTACAAAGTGTAAATGCAGTCATGTCCATCACATTCAAGCCTTTATCAAATACCTCTTGGAATGAAATGGTAGAAAATTTAGTGGCAGTTGCATCTTTCTCAGGGTCAGCAGTGTAAATACCATCTACTCTGGTGCCTTTCAATACCACATCGGCTTCAATTTCTATGGCTCTTAAACTTGCTGCAGAATCGGTAGTGAAATAAGGGTTACCCGTTCCAGCACCAAAAATCACTACTCTGCCTTTTTCTAAGTGACGAATGGCTCTTCTACGAATAAAGCTTTCACACACCTGATCTACTTGAATGCCAGACATTAATCTTGTAAATAAACCATGATTTTCAAGGGTTCCTTGCAATGCCATACTATTAATTAAAGTAGCCAACATTCCCATATAATCTCCTTGCACTCTGTCTATTCCAGATTTTTCGGCCTGAATACCCCTGAAAATATTCCCTCCACCAATCACAATGGCAATTTGCATTCCTGTATCGTGCAATGCTTTGATTTCCTTTGCATACTGGGTGAGCATATCTGCATCAATCCCATATTTTTGACTGCCCATCAAAGCCTCACCACTTAGTTTCAGAAGTATTCGTTTGTATTTCATAATGTTTTCCTTAAAAGAAAATCTTTACTTTAAGTTTTCTTTACTTGTTAATTAAATTGAGCAAATATATTAAATGCATTCATTCAAAAAAAACTAAAATCAGTTTAAACGTCTTTTTTTTATTTTTTTTCATCTTTTTAATAAAATGTTATTTATCCATCTTTAAAAATTCTTAAATTTGTGGTTCACTAATTTTATAACGCTTATGAGTGACGGATTTCAAATTAAGATAGAGAAAACGGAGAAATCAAATCTTGGCTCTATCGATTTCAGTAACCTTCCATTTGGAAAGTTTTATGGTGATCACATGTTTGTGGCCGACTATAAAGACGGTGTCTGGGTCGATGCAAGGATAGTCCCTTTTCAAAATCTTAGCTTAAGTCCTGCTAATTTGAGTTTACATTATGGGCAATTAATTTTTGAAGGATTAAAAGCTTACAGAAATGTAAATGGTGAAATTGTATTATTTCGTCCAGAAGCCCATTTAGAAAGAATTAATAAGTCGGCCGATAGAATGTGCATGGCATTATTAACCGAAGATGTATTCTTAAAAGGATTGTATGAATTATTAAAAGTAGATGCCGCCTGGATTCCAAACGACCCAGATTCATCACTTTACATACGTCCGTTTATGATAGCGATGGACGAAGGAATTGGGGTAACTCCTTCAAAAACATATAAGTTTATGATTATTACTTCACCTGTGTCTAAATATTATTCAGAACCAGTGAAAGTAATTTTTGAAGACCATTATGTGAGAGCAGGCGAAGGAGGAGTTGGTTTTTCAAAAACAGCTGCTAATTATGCTGCATCGTTATACCCAACAAAATTGGCGGTAGAAAAAGGATATAACCAATTAATTTGGACCGATGCCAAAGAACATAAATACATAGAAGAGTCTGGTACTATGAATATTATGTTCATCATCAATGATACTTTAGTTACACCAGCCCTGCATGATTCTATACTTTCTGGCATTACCAGAGATAGTATTTTAACACTTGCAAGAGAATGGGGATATAAAGTGGAGGAAAGAAAAGTGTCTGTAGATGAAGTAGTTGAAGCTTTAAAAAATGGTTCTTTGCAAGATGCATTTGGAACAGGTACCGCAGCGGTGGTAGCTCCTTTTGCTTCTATTACGCATCAAGGCACTGACTATACTTTAGCACCTGTAGAAACAAGAACATTTTCTGCCAAGTTAAAACAAACTTTACTTGATATTAGACTTGGAAAAGCTGAAGACAAACACAATTGGGTGTACATAGTCAATTAATAATGAATAATTAGTAATTAATAATGATATCCTCCTGAGCAATTGGGAGGATATTTTTTTTTGATTGAAGTTTAGTAATTCCTGATAATATAAAGTGAATCTTTTTACCTCCTTATAGTCCAGAGTTAAATCCTGCAGAAAAAATTTGGGCTGTTTTGAAAAGAAAATTTACAAACAAATCCATTTCACTCTTGAAGAAATCAGTAATTCATAAATTAAATATACTCAATTATGTATAACAAAATCATATTATTTTGTTATTGAAAAAATGAAATAAATATTGTATAATTTACCTTCATTTCACCTCACAATCTGCACCCAACCCTTTTTTTCTGGGCAGCCTTCTACATGGCAATTGTAAAAATATATGCCGTCGGCACAATTTCCTCCATCCCAATTGTTATTGTAAGAACTTGATTTGTAAATAGTATTTCCCCATCTGTTGGTAATGAAAAGCTGAACAGGTGGCAAATCGATTAAATTGCTAATAATCAATGTTTCGTTAAGGCTATCGTTGTTGGGGGTAATAATGTTTGGCAGTTTATATCTACCTTCTTTTAGATTAAAGGTATCTGTTTTGGTGCCGCAATCATTAGCAGCATCTACAAAATAGGTGCCTGGCACTAAAATCAAATTGGTTTGCGTTTTTTGATTATCATGGTGCCAAAGATAAGCTTTGTACCCACTTCCTGCATCAAGGCTTAATCCTTCTGCTTGACAAATTATTTTTTCTGTGTTTTTTCCAATAGGTTTGGTGCCCTTACTATAAACGGTGGCTGAAATTGGCAACCATTTATTAGAGCAAAAGAAATTATTGGTCTCTACTAATAAAACCTTAATTGTTTCATTCTGAACGGTTACCGTTAAATGATTGTCATTTGAAGTATATTCATTTGTGCCAGTTACTTTCCATTGATAGGTGCTTCCTGCATTTTTTGGGGTAGTGAAATTGGCTTGTTTTCCCATGCATAAGCTGGTAGAATCTGTATTAATTGTGGGATTTGGCACAGGGCGAACAGTGATTTTAGCCGAATCTGACAGAAGCTGTTTGCAAAATTTGTTTTCATTGGTAACTAAAATTGAAAAACTTGTATCTTTTGCAATTATGCTTATCTCATTATTTGTCAATTTATTAAATGTATTTCCTTTCACATACCAAAGAATTTTATTGCCTGTTTGGTTCAGCACATTATACTTTATGGTATCTCCTTTGCAAACTTCATTTTTGGGACTAAGTACCATTTTGGGAAGAGAATCAATCACATTCACTCTTAAATCACTCACAAAATTGCCACAGATTCCACCTGTTGATTTTACTGTATATTTAGTGCTTGTGAGTGGTTTTGCCACTACTTGATCTCCAATTGTTTTACTCAATCCTAAGGTTGGTGACCAAATGTAATCTACATCAAGTTGTGGGTTTATTATTTTCAGTGCCACACTGTCGCCATTGCAAATTGAATCTGCAGAAATCATAGCTTTTGGTTTTAGGCGAACTTTAATGATGGCAGTATCTGCTCCAAATTGTTTACAAAAAGTATTGCTAGCCGCTACTTTTATTGTATAATTTTCATCTTTGGCAATTATACTTATTGCATTGTTTCTTAGTATTTTAAATCCACCACTTCTCTCTACTGTCCAGTTATATACATTGCCAGAACTATAATTTACAGCATAAGTTGTGGTGTCTCCTTGGCAAACTTCGTTTTGGGGGTTGATAATTAATTTTGGTAAAGTATCAATTACATTTATAGTATAATTAAAACTGATATCGCCACAATTTCCGCCAGACGAAACCACTGTGTAGGTAGTAGTGGTTTTTGGCGAAGCAATTACTTCATTGCCAGTGGTTTTGTTGAGCCCTAAAGCTGGCGACCAATTATATTCAACCCCATTTTGTGGGCCTGTTACTATTAAATTGGTGGACTCTCCTTGGCATATTGTTTTGTCTTGAACAGGTAAAATTTTTACTTGTTGTAAGTTTGATAAACCTCCTGTGGAGGAGGTAAAACCCCAATAAACATAAGGATTTCCTCCAAATATATCCTTTACAATATCTCCTTTGTAGCTAGTTCTTAGTTGGTTATCAAAATACACAAATAATGTTTTAGAAGTAGCATTCCAGTTTATTCTTACTCGATGAAATAAATTATCTTCAATGTTGTCTTTTGAAGAACTTGCTTGCACAGGACCTGCTAAATTTGAGGCACTTGCATGATCCATGTTGCCGTTTTTCATTATGGCTATATGGTCATAATAAGGGTCGGAGTAGTCCTCATTTTCAAATTTATCAATATTTTGATAGGTATCAAATTCTACAAATAATGAAGGAGAAATGCCTTTAATCCCAATTCCACCACCAACGGTTCCAGCATTGGTACATAAACCTTGAAAGGCAAAAGTAATTCCGTCGGCGCCTTGTGAATCTTTATTCCCAAAAAACAATTCAAAACTCATGTCAAAATCGGCATTCAAATCTGCTTTTTGTTTGTACCACATACTTCCATAATTATTATTTATATCTGGAGTAAGTTGGTAAATATTGGGTTGTGAAATTACAGCATTGCCATTGAGCTGAAAATTGCTTTGAGCATTCACAAAAAGCTTACAATGAATGATTAATATAAAAAATAGTATGTATTTGAGTTGTTTTTTTATTAATATTTTCATTTACGGAGATGTTGTTGTTTTTATTTAACGCAAACTTAATTCAAATATTGGTTTTGCAATTCACCAGTTACATTTTTAATCAAATCTTAATTTTCTTTCATTTCTAGTTTAACACATTGTAAATTTTACAGAAAACGTAGTTTTCAATTTGAGCAATTTTATTAAAATTTTAGTTTTCACTTTGTGAAAACCTAATTTTCTGCCACGAATTCACGAATTTAAATTTAATTCGTGAATTCGTGGCAGTATTTTTTATTTGGATATTCCAATCTGTAAAGTAGAATTATTATTAAACTGACATTGCTCATTTTTTTTAGCCAATTGAAATCAGCTTTTACTACAACCCGTGTCATTTAGTAGAAATGATGGGTAAAGTATTTTTGCAATATCAAAAAGTATCAAGTATTAGGTCTTAAGTACAAAGTACAATGTACAATGTATTTAAGCCAAGTAATTTAAACTTAATACTTAATACCTTGTACTTAATACAAATTTAAAATGGAAATACTCATCTTTCTTATCGCAATCAGTGTCACGGTGGCAACTGGTTTTTTGATCTCCTTTATTTGGGCAGTGAAAAATGGTCAGTTTGAAGACGAATATACGCCAGCAATGAGGATGTTATTTGAAAATAGGCCTCACCCCCAACCCCTCTCCAAAGGAGAAGGGAGTAATAACTTCGGACCAGAAATAATTTCTACAAAATCAGAATAATTTTTGGCAAATTTTGAAAATCAATCAATTAATTAAATAATCTATGAAAACTAATTTACCAATCATTTAATTTATTCAAAATTCAAAATTAAGAATTCAAAATTCTTTTCTATCTAGTTTAAAATCAAAATTAATAATTAAATAAAAATGTCAGCAACGCTCGAAAAATTCAGCTACGACAATAAGGTGGTGAAGTACTTTATAGTAGCCTCCGTTGTGTTTGGGATTGTGGGTATGTCTGTAGGTTTGCTAGTAGCACTACAGTTATTTATCCCCTCCCTCAATTTTAGTATTCCTTATACTACTTTTGGTAGAATAAGACCACTCCACACCAATGCCGTAATTTTTGCATTTGTGGGAAATGCCATTTTTGCTGGGGTTTATTACTCTATGCAAAGGCTGTTAAAAACCCGTATGTACAGCGATACACTTAGCTGGCTTAACTTTTGGGGTTGGCAATTGATTATAGTTTTGGCAGCAGTTACGCTTCCTTTGGGTATTACTACTTCTAAGGAATACGCTGAGCTTGAGTGGCCTATAGATATTTTAATCACCTTGGTTTGGGTAGTTTTTGGTTGGAATTTTATTGGTACTATTTTTAAAAGAAGAGAAAAACACATGTATGTGGCCATTTGGTTTTACTTGGCAACTATAGTTACCATTGCCATTTTGCATATTGTGAACTCGTTTGAGATGCCGGTTAATTTCTTCAAATCTTATTCTGCTTATGCTGGGGTGCAAGATGCTTTGGTGCAGTGGTGGTACGGACACAATGCGGTGGCATTTTTCTTAACCACTCCTTATTTAGGTTTGATGTATTACTTCCTTCCTAAAGCTGCTGAAAGACCAGTTTATTCTTACAAATTATCTATTGTTCACTTCTGGACATTGATTTTTATCTACATCTGGGCTGGTCCTCACCATTTATTATACACTTCTTTGCCAGATTGGGCACAAGCACTTGGAACCGTATTTTCTATAATGTTAATTGCTCCATCGTGGGGTGGTATGGTAAACGGATTACTTACATTAAGAGGTGCTTGGGACAAAGTGCGTGACAATGTGGTACTTAAATTTATGGTAGTGGCAGTAACATGTTACGGTATGGCTACTTTAGAAGGTCCATTATTATCACTTAAAAATGTAAACGGAATTGCCCACTTTACCGACTGGATTGTAGCTCACGTTCACGTTGGTGCTCTTGGTTGGAATGGTTTCTTAACTTTTGGTATGCTTTACTGGATGGTACCTCGTATGTGGCAAACCAAATTATATTCAGAAAAATTGGCCAATACACACTTCTGGTTGGGCACTTTAGGGATTATTTTCTATGCAGTGCCAATGTATTGGGCGGGTGTTACGCAGGCTTTAATGTGGAACCAATTTACACCTGATGGATTTTTACAATATCCTAACTTCTTAGAAACTACAGTTCAAATAATTCCAATGCATGCTGCAAGAGCAATTGGGGGAGGTTTCTTCTTGATTGGGGTTTTCTTAATGGCTTATAACTTAATTAAAACAGCTGCTCAAGGTTCTTTCCTTGCCAATGAAGCTGCAGAAGCACCTGCTTTGGTAAGTACAAAAGCACATAAAGGTGAGTTTTGGCACTCGGTATTTGAACGTAAACCTTTGTTAATGGCTATTTGTGCATTGATAATGATTTCAATAGGTGGTTTGGTAGAGATGGTTCCTACTTTCTTGGTAAAATCAAATGTGCCTACTATTGCTTCTGTAAAACCATATACTCCACTTGAACTTGAAGGTAGAGACCTTTACATTAGAGAAGGTTGCGTGGGTTGTCACTCTCAAATGATTCGTCCATTTAGATCAGAAACAGAGCGATATGGGGAATATTCTAAAGCTGGAGAGTTTGTTTATGACCATCCATTCCTTTGGGGATCAAAACGTACTGGTCCAGATTTGCACCGTGAAGGAGGCAAAAATCCAGATTCATGGCATTATCTACACATGTTAGACCCACAAAATACTTCATCGGGTTCTATAATGCCTCCATATCCTTGGTTGATAGAATATAAGCTAGATGTTTCTCAATTAAAATCTAAAATAGCTGCACTAAGAACTGTAGGCGTGCCATATCCAAAAGGATATGAAGATAAAGCCCAAAAAGATTTGGAAGCACAAGCAGATTTAATTGTAGAAAGCTTGAAAAAAGACAAAATCAATGTTACAAAAGACAAAGAAATTGTAGCCCTTATTGCTTACTTACAAAGATTGGGAACAGACATTAAGAAGTAATTATGAATTTTGAGTTATGAATTTTGAATGATTTAAAATGATTCAAAGTTCATAATTCAACATCTTCAAATTTAAAATTCAAAATTAATAATTCAAAATTTAACAGCTGTGTATAAAGAAGTCCTTCGTTCGATAGATGGTGTGGAGATATTCCCGCTGATATCATTTGCCATATTTGGAGTGTTTTTCATAGGTTTACTTTATTGGGTTTTCACTGCCGATAAAAATTATATTAATGAAATGAAAAAGCTGCCACTTGAGTAGTACAGGGTACAGGGTACAGGGTACTGAGTACTGAGTACAGGGTACAAAGTATTAGGTGCCAGGTATAAATTCTATCTAAATTAAAAATTTATAAACATGATAACTATTATAAAATCAAATCTTAGTACTTTGTACTCTGTACTCAGTACTAATATAAAATCCAAACTTTGTGCTTTGTACCTAGTACTTGGTACATCCGTACTGGCTGTGGCAGAAGAAGTTGCCAAGTCTGGAGAAAAGGCTAAAGCCGAAAATTATTGGCAATTTCTGATAGATGCAAAACCTGAAATGATATTTGCAACTGTAATGATATTTTTCCTTGCAGTGCTTACAATAGTTGCTTCTATTTTGGCTGTTACCGCCATTCGTTTGGTGTATTATCCTGATACTGCCAAAGAAGGTTTGTTCGAATCTATGTGGAAAGGCTTTGAGAAAAAGTATGTAAATGCCCATAAAGTTGCCATTGAAGACGAAGAACAAATTATGCTAGACCATGATTATGATGGCATTAAAGAACTAGACAATTTTATGCCACCTTGGTTGCAATGGATTTTCTTTGGTACTATCATTTTTGCTGTGGCATATTCTGTAATGATTTTCTCAACTGGCGATATCAAATACCAAAAAGAAGAATATGAAGAAAGTATAGCCCAAGCCGAAAAAGACAAAGAAGCTTATTTGGCAAAACAAGCCAATAGTATTGACGAAAACACGGTGAAAATTGTAAAAGACAAACCAGCTTTATTGGCAGGTAAAACCGTTTTTGATCAAAATTGTAAAACTTGTCATGGAGCTGTAGGCGAGGGGGGAGCAGGTCCTAACCTAACCGATAAATTCTGGATTCATGGAGGCAAAGTAAACGATATTTTTAAAACAATAAAATATGGTGTACCAGGCAAACCAATGCCAGAGTGGCAGAAGAAATTAAAACCAATTGATATTCAGAATGTATCAGGCTATATTTTGAGTCTTCAAGGCACCAACCCCGCCAATGCCAAAGAAGCCCAAGGCGTGGAAGTGAAGTAGTTAGTTGAGAGTTTAGAAGTTAAGAGTTTAGAAGTTCAGAGTTTTAAAACTCTGAATTTCTAAACTCTTAACTCAAAACTTAGTTAAAACCAGTTTTACTTTAAGTAGAACTGGTTTTGTTTTTTATAGAACTGACTATATGCAGCGTATAGTGTTTTATAGTTTGAGTAGAACTTGCTCCACTAAGGATTTTATTATTAATTTGTGTAGAGGAAAGATGATTGGGAGAATGAACCTTTTCAAGGCTTTTAGTTATGATTGTTTAAGAAAATACATAACTTAGATGAAAGTATAATCAAAATGCTAAAAATATTATATTAGATCTGGATAAATTATCAAGCAAAATGGAAAAATTTGGAATGTTTTTTTTAGATATAATTAGACAATTGATTGATTTTTTAGTAGATAATTGGTTAGGGAACTTGATTATGATAATATTTGGTTTTTTAATGCTATATTTTATTATTAAAGATAAAATTGAATACAAAAGTCGAGCTCTTGGTGTAGCTTTAAGTGCAATTTTATTAGGAGTATGGATGTTGCTACGAAACGTTTGGGGTATAAATGTAAAATTATTTTAACATTCAAATATCCAGATTCAGTTGCAGTAGCCTGATAAAGAGTGATTAAGAATTATTGAATGGAGAAGACTTTTTTAAGTTCTTTTTAAAATTATCTGTCAAAACCTACAAGTTATATTTCCAAATGTAGGGGCAGACCTGTGTATCTGCACAATAAAATATCAAATTATTGTTATACAGGGCGAACACGCATGTTCGCCCCTACAACAACAAAGGCACTTATTTGCTCCGCAAGTGCAAATTTTAATTATTCTGCTGTTCTTTTCACTGTTTTAGATTCAATCATTTCATGTAATGTTGCCAATAATGCACTTTCTTGTGCATCAATATGGCCATCTAAAGATGCTAAATGAATAATTTGATCATACTCATTCTGAGTAATTTTATGATCTTCAATTGCTTTTTCTATAAGTTCTCTAAGTTTAGAAGCACTATTACTAATTCCCATATTTTTTAATTTTTATTTTAATGACGAAAATATATAAAAAATATTTGAAAATGTATTTATGACTTAATTTTAAAAATAAATGTCGTATTATTTAAAACCCAAAAATTGCCCTAGAGGGGCATCTCTTGGTAGCTGCAACTCTCTAATTTACAGTTACAAAAAAAACATTTCGCTCGTACGTGTGTCCCCCTGTACGAAATGTAAGGTAGGTGAATGCAGAAAATGATTATTGAAAAATGATTGTAATAGACTAAAAAAAGCTGTATAAAGGTAGAGAAAAGACTAGCATTGGTGGAAAAAAACAATTTCCAACACTAATTTTAATTGTTTTTTTAAAGGAACATGATTTTTAGATTTTGTTTTTTATATAAACACTATTTCTTAAATTTGAGTACTAATTATTCATCAATACTATGATTACTCAAAGCGTGTTCGTTGCACATCCTTCTACTGTTCAGCAAGTTAATGCTTTAAAGGCGGTATTAAAAGCTATAAACATTCAATTTGAAATTAAGAAAGTTGTAATTGAAAACAAGGATGAAGAACCTACCAAAAAAGAAATTATAAAAAGTATAAAAAAAGGTTTTAAAGAATTAAAACTAATTCAAGAAGGTAAACTTTCTACTACTTCAGCCCAAGATTTTTTAAATGAGTTATAAAGTAGAATTGGCCAATCATTTTAAAAAAGAAGCGAAACAATTGGCTAAAAAATATGCATCTTTAAAACAAGAATTGGCAAATTTATTTGACGAACTTGCCGAAGAGCCTACAAAAGGCACACATTTAGGTAATAATATTTATAAAATTCGTATTTCCATTGCCTCAAAAAACAAAGGTAAAAGTGGCGGAGCTAGAATTATTTCCTATGTGAAGATAATTCAAAATACAGTGTATTTATACTAAATATAAATAATAGATAGTCCAAATATGATATTTATATTTTTTTTATTATATTTGGACTATTAAATAAATATAGACATGGCAAAACCATTTCAAATTTC
>Ga0214921_10001424_pt1 | contig 40926 bp, 45 predicted proteins | sample LL1505_MetaG_FD_177992 | JGI IMG/M metagenome (GOLD analysis project Ga0214921, IMG submission 177992) | Freshwater microbial communities from Lake Lanier, Atlanta, Georgia, United States - LL-1505 | ecosystem: Environmental > Aquatic > Freshwater > Lake | place: USA: Georgia | collected...
GAAATGTGGGGCGGGGCTTGTCCCCGCCGACTTTTTTCCTTGGAATGAGAAAAAAGATTAAAGGCTACATCCTGCAATTCACCCGCTCTGACCATGCGGGCAGACATATTCACGTCTACAAGGATGATGCCGAGTTGGGAGTCTACGACCGCGATCAGGGCCCGATCCGGGGTCTTGAGGACGAAATGAGCCGAGGATTGCGGGAGGCCTTGGAGGAGTTTAAAAAGGATCTGGATGAACGTGGCATTTAAGAGCGAGGCCCTCCGCTTGGATCGGGTCTGGTTCGACCGGCAAACCGGCCTTCTTCACACGGAGTCGGGCGGGGTGGATGCGGCCATTCCCTTTCAGCGCATCCCGGATGACGACTTTGAATCGTCCAGCCCGGTGGGCTCCTTTGCGTTGGGGATGAATGGCTCGGTGGTTGTGTGTCACCACGTTGACGGAAAAGAGACCTGGCTCCCGGCCGATCTCTGGCTTCCTGGATCCTTCACTCCTGACCGCCATTCTTAATCATTGAGTTGCCAAAAGTCGTTCGCCGTAGGTTTTAAGCTGAAATTTGCGCCCTGGCGCACTCGACCTCACACTTAGACAAACTCTCATGAATCCAGTGGGTCAATATGCCAATTACCAAGACCTAGCCCGATTGGAATACGGGCGGATCCTCTGGGCCAATCCCGCCTCCCGGGGGCGGCTGATTCGGCATTGGACCTCACCGTCCCATCCCCATCACGAGCGTTTTGCGGAGCACCGAGCCTTGGTGGAGGAGGTGCTGTCTCCCAAGTTAGATGACGACTCCTTGAATAAGGCCCTGCAGGCCCGGGGTCATAGCCTGCGAACTGTGGTTCGGGAAATCCCGCCGGTCATCGGGGATTTCTAGTCGAAATAAGCCGCCCACCGCTTACTAAAAGCAAGCAGTTCGCAGTGAGCCGTGGGTAGTAAGCTTCAACTTAAACTAACAACTCCCTACCAGCCTTCAGCCTGTAGTCCGTAGCCTCTCTTCATATTAATCTAGCATCCTCACACCTGCCCCCTTCCACCTGCCCCATTATACTTCCCGCCAATTCCCATATCCAATATTCCATATCCTATCTCCAATATCCCATTCTTAATCTTCATCTTAATCCAAAATATATAATTCATGAATCAAGCTGCTAAGTTCGAACTATCAATCATCGGGATGCCGAAAAAAGACAGAAAAGGGAAAGGTTGGATTGATTTTGGTTCCGCTAACGCGGAACCAATCGACAAAGGGTGGTGACTTTGCGTCAGTTGATCAGAACTAAGGTCTGCTCGAAAACTTCAGCTGCCTAGGATTAATCTGAGTCTGCATAAAAAACTTGAAACCAATTTTTTTCATCGTTCCGGTCAACGACCGGCTGGTGATTGAGGTCGAGTATTCCATGCAGGACGGCATCCCTTTCCCATTTGTGGTCCGCTTGATGACGGAGAGGGAGGAGAAAAAGATCTGTGTTTCCAGATTTGACAGCTCCCATCGAGAAGAGCCTCCCCATCAGGATATTATGGGAATTCGAAAGGGCCTAATCGAAAAGGTATTTTATCCTGATCTGGACTATCGAGACGCAGTGGCCTACGCTATCGCAGAGTTTAAATTTCATGGCCAAGATCTCCTTGAAATCTTCCTACAAAATTAGCCGCCGAAAGACCGCTTCTCGGTCATGGTCCGCGGCGCGGGCGGCCCGTTCGGATCTGGCGGGCTGGATCCGGAATCAGGGCGGGATTGCTTGTACCAACCGACAAACGATGGGTTCAACGGCCGAATCTTTGTTGCTTTACGGCATGGTCCAGTCCGCAGCTAGAAACCTGGAGCGCATCCAGAAAAGGCTGGCAGTCCTGCAGCATCGTTTCCGGGCCTTTCACAACAAAATCGTCGTAGCCCGCTGATCTTTTTCCCTCCTGCCCTCCATCCTTAAATTCCTACTTCCGGATTTCGAAATATCTAGTTCCGCTTTCCGCCTTCAGGCTGCCCCCTTCTGCCTCCCACCATATCCCATATCCTATATCCATTCAGGAACTAGACCTAACCCTCAACGTGAACGAACATTCGTCCCTCCTTGCCTGTTGTTTGCCGATGGTTAAAATAAATTCATGAGCACGGAAACCCTCGAGCTGCTTAAAATTTGTGAAGCTTTGCCGGCCGCCAAGCGCACAGAGGTTTCGGATTTTGCCCGCTTTCTGCTGGATCGTTGTGACGACGAGCGTTGGGAGCAGATGGTGGCGGATCCGGGCTTCCGGCCGAAGCTGGAGGCCTTTGCCCAACAGGCGGAAAGCGAGGCGGCGGAGGAGCTGGACCCACGGCGGCTTTGAAATCCCTGGCCCGGCCCAGCTTTTGGCGGGTTTACCGGGTTCTCGATGCCGGGACCAAAAAGGCCGCGCGACGAATCTACCAAAAGTTTCGGGAGAATCCCCAGCATCCATCCCTACGCTTTAAAAAGCTGGCTGGCACCCGGGATATCTGGTCGGTCCGGGTCTCGGCCAAGGTACGGGCGGTGGGGCGGAGAAAAGGCGAGGATATCTTTTGGTTCTGGATCGGTTCGCACAACGACTTTGACAACCTCTTTTCCTGATCTCCTGCTGCCGGACACCGCGGTTAGGAAGTGCTTGGCGGGTTCACGCCCCGCCCTTCACACTTGCTCACCCTTAAACCTTCTTACTACGCCCCCCTATCTTCCATATCCTATCTCCAATATCCCATTCTTAATCTTCATCTTAATCTTGAACTAATAAAATCCTTCCACCTGCCCCTTTCCACAAACATCTATATCCCATATCCAATATCCTATATTCATAAAAAAACTTCATCTTAATCCAAAAAGTATAATTCATGAATCAAGCCGCCAAGTTCGACCTATCAATCATCGGGATGCTGACACAGCACAAGACAGGGAAGGGAAAGATTGGCTTTGAGTCCGCAAATGCAGGACTCAATCGACCAAGGGCAGCAGCGTGTCGCTCGTGGAAAAATAAAGATAAAGCTTAAAAGTTCCTCGAATTTACATTATTTAATAAACACAAAAGGAAAATAAATAAGGAGCCGATAAAACATGAAGGCAGTCATTCTAGCAGGTGGACTGGGCACCCGAATCAGCGAGGAAACGGGTAGCCGGCCCAAACCGATGGTGGAAATCGGTGGGAAACCCATTCTTTGGCATATCATGAAAATTTATTCCCATTACGGGATTCACGATTTTGTGATCTGCTGCGGTTTTCGCGGTTACGTGATCAAGGAGTACTTTGCCAATTACTTCCTTCATATGTCCGACGTCACGTTTGACATGGAAAACAATGAGATGCAGGTAAACCAGCGGTTTGCTGAGCCTTGGAGGGTCACGCTGGTCGATACAGGCGAAAACACCATGACCGGCGGGCGTATTAAAAAAATCAATCCCTACGTGGAGAAGGAAAAATCCTTTTGTCTAACCTACGGAGACGGAATCTCTGACGTGAATATTTCCAAGTTGATCTCATTTCATGAGGGGCACGGAAAGAAGGCCACCCTCACAGCGGTTTACCCCCCTGGGCGGTTCGGTGCCCTGAACATTGGAAAAAAAGGAAACGTAAAGACATTTCAGGAGAAACCCAAGGGTGACGGCGGAATGATCAACGGCGGGTTCTTTGTGCTTAACCCCTCTGTGCTTTCCGTGATCCGGGACGATCAGACTATCTGGGAACGGGAGCCGTTAGAAAAACTGGCCAAAACCGGGCAGATGTTGGCCTACCGGCATAGCAGCTTTTGGCACCCTATGGATACCCAGTGGGATAAAAATTATTTAGAAGCATTATGGGGTGCGGGCAAAGCACCTTGGAAAGTCTGGTAGTTGTTCCTTGATTGCTGCTTGTTGTTGCTTGCGGCTAAGTGGCGAGAATCAAAAGTTTTTGAAGAACTATACTGCTAAAAAGCCTGTCGGTAGTTCAGGAATCAAGCGGCCAACTTTTGCGTAACTTTACCACCCATGGAAAAGTTCCGTTTCAAAAGTCAGCTTTTGGGATCCGCCAAGTCGGCGAGTGGGAACATCGCCGAGGGTTTCGGTCGCCATCATCATCAGGAAAACCCGCAATTTTGCCGTCTAGCCTAGGGCTCGCTCACAGAGTGCTTGGATCATCTCAACACTGGCCTGGATGAAGGTTTCTCGGCTAGAAGAAGCCATTACAACCTGCGCTCCCTGCATAAGACAGCTGCCAAACGCTTAAACAGTTATATTTTTTACTTAAGTCGCGTAACCTCATCCTCAAGGTGACCAAACAACCAAAAAACAACAACCAACAAGCATTCGGCAGAGCCTACCGCGGAAAACGCGTCTGGCTTTCCGGCCACACGGGCTTCAAGGGAAGCTGGTTGACGCGGTGGCTGCTGGAGTTGGGTGCCCTGGTGCACGGTTACGCGCTAAAGCCGGAAACCAAGCCGGCTCTTTTTGAGCAACTGAAGCTCAATCGTCAGATTGAACATGAGATCAACGACATTCGGGATACCGAAAAAGTGGAAAAGTCTATCCGCTCTTTTCGTCCGGATTTTGTTTTTCACCTGGCGGCGCAGCCATTAGTTCGTCGCTCCTATGCTATCCCGGTGGAAACTTACGAGACGAACGTTATGGGCACAGTCCACGTGCTGGAGGCTGTCCGAAAATACGTCGCCTCCGGCAAGGCACCACGGGTGCTCCCGGTGGTGGTGATCACCACGGACAAGGTGTATGAAAATCTGGAAAACGGGCGCCGGTATCGGGAAACTGACCGCTTAGGCGGTCGCGACCCCTACAGCTCCAGCAAAGCGATGGCAGAGCAGGTGGTGAGCAGTTATCGCCAATCTTTCTTTCAGGACGGGCCAGTGCGACTGGTGAGTGCGCGGGCGGGGAACGTGATCGGCGGGGGGGACTGGGCGGAGGATCGTATTGTGCCAGATGCCATCCATGCGTTGGCTCATGAAAAACCGATTCCGGTACGCAATCCAAGCTCCGTGCGTCCTTGGCAGCATGTGCTCGATCCACTCAACGGGTATTTGACGTTGGCGGCGGCTCTTAGGTATCCGGCATCCAGCATTCGGAAGCCCGGATTCAGAATTCAGGATTCAAGATCCAGAAAATGCCGCAATCCCCGATCCCTAATTCCGTATCCTGCCTACTCCGGGGCCTACAACTTCGGTCCGAACCGGGATGCGAACCGCACGGTGGGGGAGCTGGTGGAAGAAATTCTTAATAACTGGGAAGGGAATTGGGAAAAACTTAAAACCTCGGGGGCTCCCCACGAGGCTGGCTTATTGCAGTTGGATAATTCACTAGCCCGGAGGGAATTAGGCTGGAAACCCAAGTGGGGTTTTCGTGAAGCAATCGCTGAAACAACTGGCTGGTATCAGGATGTCCACCAACAAAAGTCAACCGAAGCTAGAGCGACCCTGGATCAGATTGAAAGATATATGCGATGAACAAAACTTCGGCAGAGCTAAAAGCTGAAATTCTTCGACTAACAAGGGAATATTCCCGGTTGACCCATGCGGCTCAGCGCCCCGGATGGGATTCTGCAAAAGTTGTTTTCAAGGATGGTGAAACGGTCATTCCCTATGCCGGCCGGGTGTTTGATGAGGATGAGGTGGAGGCGGCGATTTCGTCGACGCTTGATTTTTGGCTGACACTGGGGCCGGAGGGTGAGGCCTTTGAGCAGGAGTTGGCCTCCTTTCTAGGCGTCAAGCATACCCTTTTGGTAAACTCCGGTTCTTCGGCCAACCTGCTGGCCGTTTCGGCTCTAACTAGTCCTAAGATTCCTGAAAAAAGAAGGCTACGCCCCGGCGATGAGGTCATTACCTGTGCTGCCGGATTTCCCACCACCGTAGCCCCCGTCCTCCAGAACGGGTTGGTGCCTGTTTTTATTGATAACAACCCTGTCACCGGCAACGCCCGGGTAGATCAATTGGAACTGGCGTTTCGGGAGGGCAAAACCAAGGCCGTGATGATGGCCCATACTTTGGGCAACCCCTTTGACTTGGGGGCGGTGCTTCGGTTTTGCAAATCCCACGACCTTTGGCTGATTGAGGACAACTGCGATTCTTTGGGAAGTACCTATTCCATGCCGATTTCCTTGGCTAAGGATCTAGGGTTGGATCACCTGCTTAAGCTGGCTGAACAGAATGGTTGTTCGTTGCCGGTTGTTGGTTCTTCGTTGGAAAAAACTAACAACCAGCAACCAGCAACCCTCCAGAAGTTCCCTGCAATCATCGACGGGAAACTGGTGGCCTACACCGGCTCCTTCGGAGACCTGAGCACCCAATCGTTTTACCCGCCCCATCATCTAACGATGGGCGAGGGGGGCGCGGTCAACATTATCCGGCATTCGCCCCTGAAAAAGCTGGTGGAGAGTTTCCGGGACTGGGGGCGAGATTGCTGGTGTCCAAGCGGAAATGACAACACATGTGCCAAACGTTTTGGATGGAAGTTGGGAGAATTGCCGGAGGGGTATGACCATAAGTATATTTACAGTCATCTGGGCTATAACCTAAAGCCTCTGGACCCACAGGCGGCAATCGGCCGCGCCCAGCTGAAAAAACTAGCTGCTTTCATCGGTGCACGCAGGCAAAACTGGGAAATCTTGCGGAACGGGCTGGATGAGCTTAGTGAATTCTTTGATTTTATGTTGCCGACTCATGCGACGGGGTGGTTGAAGGGGGCAACGGTTGAAAAGTTAAAAGGAACTCCCTCAAACCCTCAACCCCTAAATATTTCAACTCTTCAAGCCCGTAACCCCTCGACCTTTTCTTGGGATTCTAGCGGTTGTTCTGCGAACCCCAGCTGGTTTGGCTTTATGTTGAGGGTCAAACAAGGTGTTAAGTTTTCCGCGCGGGATTTGGCTGCCCACTTGGACGAAAACAAGATAGGAAGCCGGATGCTTTTTGGTGGCAACCTGCTTCGCCAACCTGTTTTTGTTCAGTTAAAAAAAGAATATCCGAATGCTTTGCGTCTTGTTACTGATCTGAGCGGTGCGGATACAATTATGAATTCAGCACTTTTTCTCGGCACCTTCCCAGGACTTTTGCCAGAATACTTGAATTACGAAATGAAAAATATCCACAAGTACGGTGCAGAACTGCAAAAAATTAACTAAACAATGGATTTGATATCTGAGCCATTGCCAGGGGTAAAGGTCTTGCGACCAGTCATTTTTGAAGACAACCGCGGTTGTTTTGTAAAAACATTCCATGAGGAGCAGTTGGCGACATTTGGAATTCATTTTTCGATCCGCGAGGAATTTTTTTCCACCTCAGCAGAAAATGTACTTCGAGGAATGCATTTCCAGCTACCGCCTCACGCCCACCAAAAGTTGATTTACTGCATCCAAGGGCGTGTTATGGATGTGTTGCTCGACATCCGCAAAATGTCTAAGACATTTGGTAAAGTGGCGACAATTAATCTATCTGCCACAAACCGGCATCTAGTCTATGTGCCGATTGGGGTGGCACATGGATTCTTATCTTTGGAGAATGGGTCGAGTCTTGTATATAAGACAGACTCTGCGCATGTTCCTAATTATGACACTGGTATTAGATGGAACAGTTTCGGCTTCGACTGGGGTGTGGCAGATCCAATTGTATCAGCAAGGGATGCGACTTTTCCCGCCATGGTTGATTTTTCCACGCCCTTCGTCGACTTTCAGAATCCACTAAGCCATTTTCGCACGCCTTGAAGATTCCCGTCTGGCATCCCTCAATTACTGAAGCTGAACATTCGGCCGTGCGCCAAGTCCTTGAGGACGGCTACCTAGGTATGGGTAGAGAAGTTTTTGAGTTTGAGCGGCTAGTCGCTGAAATCCTACGGGTTCCCGACGTAACAGTGGTCTCTACGCATACCGGTCAGAGCGCACTACACCTTGCGCTTCTTGCAGTTGGCGTAAGCCCGGGTGATATTGTCATCACCCCATCGTTCAATAATGTGGCCGACTTTCAGGCGATACAGGCTTGTGGGGCGCGACCCCACTTTTGCGATGTCGATTCGGTCACCGGCCTAATGTGCGCTGAATCTCTCCGGCGTTGCCCCGTCTCGCAAGCAAAATGCGTCATCACGCTCGATTATGCCTCGCAGTATTGCGATCTACACACAATTGCTGCCATCTGCCGCGCGTCACAGACTAAGCTCGTCTACGATGCTGCACACACTTTCGGTTCACCGATCGAAGGCCGGCTGGAACTTGCCGACGCCACTATGTTCAGCTTCGACCCGATCAAGACGTTGACGGCGATCGATGCCGGCATCATCCACTCCAACTTCCCCGAGGTCATCGACCGCATCCGTAAGACCCGCCACATGGGGATGGAGCAGAATCTAGAAGCCTTGAGACAGAACAAGCGGTCGTGGAATTATGACGTCAAGCTCCCTGGCTACCGGTACCACCTGTCGAACATCCACGCGGCGATCGGCAGCGTGCAGATCAAGCGCTTCCCCGAAATCGCACAGAAACGCAATGCCATGGCCCGGTCGTTCCGCACGCTCACGCAGGGGCTGGCCGCCCACCTCGACTACCTGCGCATGGATGAAGGCTTCGTGCCGTTCATGAACTGCGCCACTATCAGAAACGGACGGCGCGATGCATTGCGCGCGTTTCTGGAGGAGAAGGGCATCCAGACCGGTATCCACTGGACCCCTGGCCATCACTTCACCCTATTCAAGGACTGCCCCCATGACGATCTGGCCGGCACGGAGGCCTTTTACGCCAGTATTATCTCATTACCTTTCTACACCGACATGACAGAGGAGGAGTGCCGGCATGTCGCGAAATTGCTAGGTGATTTTTTCCACGCCTAATGCAACCTGTTGTGCTTGACCAGCGAAAGATTGGTCCCGGGTGCCCTTGCTTTGTCATTGCCGAGGCTGGGGTGAACCATAACGGCGATCTCAATCAAGCGAAGGAATTGGTCCGTCAGGCACGTCAAGCCGGCGCCGATTGTGTCAAGTTCCAGACATTCAAGGCTGAGCGCGTGGTTACCGCCAGCGCCCCCAAGGCTGCCTATCAGCTCAAGGTTACTGATCCGGTCGAGTCTCAGTTCGCCATGCTCCGCAAGCTTGAGCTTTCCGAGTCAGACCACCGTGTCCTGATCGATCAATGCCGCCGCGAGGGCATTGTTTTTCTCTCCACCCCCTACAGCCTGGCGGATGCCGAGCTGCTGCACGCTCTCGACGTGCCCGCATTCAAGATCGCCTCCGGCCAGCTGATTGAACTCCCCTTTCTTGCCGCGCTGGCCCGCTTCAACCGTCCGGTCATTCTCTCTACCGGCATGGGGACTTTGGCCGAAGTAAAGGAGGCCGTGGATACCCTCCGCGCGCATGGCAACCAGCAACTGGTGGTGCTCCAATGCACCACCAATTATCCGTCACGCCTCGCCGACACCAACCTTCGCGCCATGGCCACGCTCGCGGAGGCCACCGGAACTGCCGTCGGTTACTCCGACCACACCGAGGGCATCACCGCCTGCCTTGCCGCCGTCGCCCTCGGATCCTGCGTCATTGAAAAGCACTTCACGCTCGACCACACCCTGCCTGGCCCCGATCACCGCTGCTCCTCCGAGCCGGCCGAATTGACCGCCCTCGTTCGTGGCATCCGCGACATCGAGATTTCCCTCGGCGACGGGGTAAAACGGCCGGCCGAGACCGAGCTGGCCAATCTCATCGGTGTACGCCGCAGCATCGTCACCGCGCGCGACCTGCCCGCCGGTCACGTGATCGGAGAACACGACTTGCAGTTTCTCCGTCCCGCCACCGGCCTGCCCCCGCGCGACTGGGACCGGGTGGTCGGCCGGCGCACCACCACCGCCCTGGCCGGCGGCACCCTCCTCGCTTGGGAGCACATCGCGTGAAACGCCACTTCTGCTACGTCACCGGGACCCGGGCCGACTTCGGGCTGATGGAAGACCCCCTCCGGCGCATCCACGCGCATCAACAACTGGCCCTGTCCGTCTGCGTGACGGGCATGCACCTGTCGCCACTCCACGGCAACACCGTGACCGAGGTCGAGCACTCAGGGGTGCGCATCTGTTGCCGGATTCCCGTAACTCTCGAAAAGGCCGACGGAGCGACCATGGCCGCCGCAATCGCCCATGTCCTGCTCGCACTGATCCCGGTCCTGCAACAAGAGAAACCCGATGCGGTGATTTTACTCGGCGACCGGGGCGAAATGCTCGCCGGGGCCATCGCGGCCATCCACCTGAACATCCCTGTCGTGCATGTGCACGGCGGCGAACGCTCCGGCACGGTGGACGAACCCGTCCGCCACGCCATCTCAAAGCTAGCGCACTACCATTTCACCGCCACCGTGGCCGCCCGCGAACGGCTGATCCGCATGGGGGAGGGGCCCGCACATGTCTTCGTGACGGGCGCCCCGGGGCTGGACGGGATCAAAGACGGCCCCCGCCGGTCCCGTGCGGAGCTCTGCGCCGGCCTCGGGCTCGATTCGGCGCGCCCGGTCGCCCTGCTCCTCTATCATCCCGTGCTGCAGACGGCCGATGCCGCCGGCCGGGAAATGGCCGAGGTGCTCGCCGCTATCCAGGCGGCCGGAGTTCAGGTGGTCTGCCTGAAGCCCAATGCGGATGCGGGCAACCGCGCGATTCGCGAGGAGATTGCCCGCGTGGCGCAACTGCCCGGCTTCAGGGTTGCCACCCATTTCTCCCGCCCCGACTACCTTTCATGGCTGGCGGCGGCGGATGTCATGGTCGGCAACTCGAGCAGTGGCATCATCGAGGCCGCCAGTTTTGGCCTGCCGGTTGTCAATGTGGGCAATCGCCAGCAAGGCCGCGAACGCAACGCAAACACCACCGATGTGCCCGCCGAGCGGGCCGCCATCCACACCGCGATCGCCTCCGCCCTCACGCATGGCCGCCAGGCCCGGCAAAATGTCTACGGCGACGGTCAGGCCGCGGAAAGAATTGTTGAATTGCTTTCGACACTCCCCTTTCCGAAGGATTTGCTCAACAAAAGTAATGCTTACTGACTCACTCCTGATCATCGGTGCCAGTGGCCACGCCAAGGTCGTCCTCGACGCCCTCCGCGCCTCCGAGCCCGCTCTTAAGATCGGCGTGGCGGATGACAATCGAGCATTGGAAGGCACTTTGCTACAGGGACTTCCCGTTTTGACACCGATGGACTGGACCCGCGAGCCGACTGCGGCCCCGTTTCATGTCGCGATCGGTCACAATGAAAACCGTGCCCGCTGTTACACGGCCGGCCGGGCCAGCCAAAGGATGCCACGCTCAATCATCCATCCCGACGCCACCGTCTCACCCTTGGCAGAGATCGGGGCGGGGTCCTTTGTCGCCGCCCGCGCCGTCGTAGCTCCTGCCGCCCGGGTCGGCGAGGGTGTCATCCTCAACCACGGATCCGTGGTCGACCACGATTGCTTGGTCGGCGATTTCAGCCATATCGCCCCCCTCGCGGTCCTGGGTGGCGGGGTAAAAGTTGGTCGGCTTGTTTTGGTCGGAGCCGGAGCAATCGTGCTCCCCGGACAAACCATCGGAGACCGCGCGACCATCGGAGCGGGCGCCGTTGTCACCCGCGATGTCGCCGCCGGGGTCACCGTCACCGGCATACCGGCCCGCACCACTCCTCGCCATGTCTGACATTCAAGCCTTGCTCGTCCGGACTACCACGACGCTGCGCGAAGCCATGGCCGTGCTGGAGGCCACTGGCCGCTCCATTTTGTTGCGCGTGGACCACGCCGGGCGGTTGGAGCGCACAGTAACCGATGGCGATTTGCGCCGCCTGCTGATGGGGGGAGCCTCCCTTGATTCCACTTTGGCCGCCCTGCCTGCCAGCGCACCCGCCTGCACCCAGGACGGCTGGGACCGTGTCGCCGCCTTGGCGCTAATGAATCAGCGGGTAATCGATCAACTGCCGGTGGTGGACGCCGACGGCCGGCCCACGGGGCTGTTCCTGCGGCGCGATCTCGATTCCCAGATTCTGCTTTCGACCCCGCACATGGGAGACGAGGAACTTGCATTCATCGAATCGGCCTTCCGCACCAATTGGATCGCCCCGCTCGGACCCAATGTCGACGCGTTCGAAAGCGAGCTCGCGGCACATGTCGGCATCGGCCACGCCGCAGCGGTATCCTCGGGCACAGCCGCAATCCATCTCGCATTGCGCCTGCTCGGCATCGGCACGGGCGACCGGGTGTTTTGCTCGACCTTCACGTTTGTGGCCACCGCCAACCCCATCTTCTACGAGGGGGCCACCCCGGTCTTCATCGACAGCGAACCCGGCAGCTGGAACATGTCGCCGTCGGCCCTGGCCCGGGCCCTGGCGGATGCGGCCGCGGCACAGGCCCTGCCCAAGGCGGTCATCATCGTCAATTTGTACGGCCAAAGCGCGGACATGGATCAACTGGTGGCGCAATGCGACGCGCATGGCGTGCCTGTCATCGAGGATGCGGCTGAGTCTCTCGGAGCCACCTACAAGGGCCGGGCGAGCGGCACCTTCGGTCGCATCGGGATTTTTTCGTTCAACGGCAACAAGATCATTACCACCTCCGGCGGCGGCACGCTGGTTTCGGAAGACAAGGAGCTGATCGCGCAAGCCCGTTTCCTTGCCACGCAGGCGCGCGATCCCGCGCCCCACTATCAGCACACCCAGATCGGCTACAATTACCGCATGAGCAATGTGCTCGCCGGCATCGGCCGCGGCCAGCTCAAGGTGCTGGAGCAGCGCGTGACCGCCCGGCGCGCCATCTTTGCCCGCTATGCCGCCGGTCTCGACGGCCTGCCCTTGGACTGGATGCCCGAGGCTTCGTTTGGCCGCAGCACCCGATGGCTCAGCACCTGCACGTTGCAATCCGGCGGCGGCGGGCTGAATGCCGCCGGTTTCATCAGCCAGCTGGGTCGAGAAAAAATCGAGGCCCGGCACGTCTGGAAGCCCCTCCACCTGCAACCGCTGTTCGCCGGCTGCGCCTATTATCCGCATGAGCCGGGCCACAGCGTCTCGGATGATCTCTTCGCCCGGGGCGTGTGCCTGCCTTCGGGTTCAAACATGACCGCCGAGCAGCAGGAACGCGTCATCCGCGCGATCCGCAATGCCTTGGGTGCCCCGGTTGGAACCTGATTTTTCCTCACATGAACATCCTGATCATCGGTCTGGGTTCGATGGGCAAGCGGCGCATCCGCTGCCTGCAAACCCTTGCTTACACATCCTTGGCCGGCGTCGACGCCCGCGCCGACCGCCGCACCGAAGCGGCGGAAAAATACGCCGTACCCGTCTTCGCCACCTACGACGAGGCGGTCACCGTCATGCGGCCGGATGCGCTGATCATCTCCGTGCCCCCGGATGTGCACCACCTCTTCATGTCCCAGGCCGTGACGGACAAGCTCCCATTCTTCGTCGAGGCCAGCGTGGTGGACCAAGGCCTCCGAGAGACGGACGAGGCCTGCCGCCGGCTCGGGCTTCTCGCCGCGCCTTCCACCACCATGCTGTTCCATCCTGGCATCCAGCTGGTCGCGCAGCTGGTCCGCACCGGCGCGCTCGGCACGATCTCCAATGTCGTCCATCACTCCGGCCAATACCTGCCCGACTGGCACACCTACGAGGCCGTGCAGGATTATTACGTCTCCAACCCCGCCACCGGCGGCGCACGCGAAATCGTGCCCTTCGAGCTCAGCTGGCTCACCGCCGTCTTCGGCTTCCCCCGCCGGGTCACCGGCACTTGCCGCAAGACTATAGTCATCGCCGGGGCCGAGAAGATCGACGACACCTATAACTGCGTCTTCGACTACGGCCGTCACCTCATGGTGCTGGTGGTCGACGTCGTCTCCCGCTGCGCGGTACGACGTCTCATCATCAACGGCGACCGCAGGCAGCTCGTGTGGGACTGGGACGAGAAGGTTGTGCGGGTGTACGACCCGGCCACCAGCGCCTGGGAGCAGCACCGCTACGACCAGGGCCACGCTGCCGACGGCTACAATGCCAACATTGGCGAGACCATGTACATCGAGGAAATGCGCAGCTTCCTGGAGGCCGCGCAGGGCCGTGGCACCTTTCCGAACACCCTGGCCAACGACCACGCCAACCTCCGGTTGCTCTATGCGGTTGAGGAATCCGACCGCAGCGGCCGCTTCGTCGATTTCGCCCCATGAACTGCGGTATCTTCATTGTTGCCCGGCTTGGCTCGCAGCGGCTGCAGGCCAAGCATCTGCAGCCCGCCGCCGGCGTGCCCGTGTTGCTCCACCTTATCCGCCGCCTGCGCCACACATTCTCGGCCCAACTGGCCGATGGCCGCACGCGCATCGTCATCGTGACCTCAGCCGAGCCCGCCAACCGCACCTTTGAGGAGGTGGTCGGCACCGAGGCCTCCGTGTTTTACGGCTCAATCCACAACATCCCGCTGCGCCAGTTGCAGGCCGCCGAGGCCGGTGGCTACAGCGAGATCGTCTCGGTTGACGGCGATGACATCCTCTGCTCGCCTGCCGGTGTTCTGGCGGTGGCGGAGAAACTCGCCGCCGGAACCGGCTACGCGCAAACCTGCGGCCTGCCATTCGGCATGAATTCCTTCGGCTATTCGCTCCGTTTCCTAGCAGAGTCCATGGCCGGGCACAGCCAAGGGACCCTTGAAACCGGCTGGGGGCGAATATTTCAGGGGAAGGAACCGGCCACCATTTCATATGCGCACCTGCCGCAGGATGAACGCCTGCGTTTCACCCTGGACTATGCCGACGACCTGGAGTTCTTCCGGAGCGTGCTCGACGCCCTGGGGCCGCAAGCTCCCTCCGCCACCGATGCGGACATCATCCGCCTCGTGCTTGACCAAAAGCTCTACCTGCGCAACGCCGCCCTGGCCGAGGAATACTGGGCCAACTTTCGCCAGCAGGTGGAAAAAGAAAAATCCGCCACCCCCTGAAACAAACTTCCCGTGAAACCCGCCCAACATACCACCGCAACCGGGGTCAACCTCTGGCAGAAAGCCAAGGGCCTGATTCCAGGCGGCAATCAACTCCTCTCCAAGCGCGCTGAACGTTTCCTGCCCGACCTGTGGCCGGCTTATTACAAGAAAGCCAAGGGTTGCGAGGTCTGGGATCTCGACGGCAAGCATTATTACGACTTTGCCCAGATGGGCGTCGGTTCCTGCATACTCGGTTACGCCGACGATGAGGTGGATGGTGCGGTCATGGCCTGTATCCGGGACGGCAGCATGAGCACGCTCAACTCCTACGAGGAGGTGGAATTTGCCGAGTTGATCCTCGCCCTGCACCCCTGGGCGCAAAAGGTGCGGTATTCACGCTCCGGGGGCGAGGCCTGCTCAATTGCGGTGCGCATCGCCCGCGCGGCCACCGGCAAGGACGGCATCGCCTTCTGCGGCTACCACGGCTGGCATGACTGGTATCTCGCCGCCAATCTGGCCGATGCCGGGAACCTCGATGGCCAGTTGATGCCCGGACTGGCCCCCGCCGGCGTGCCCCGCCATTTGCAGGGCACAGCGGTGCCGTTCCATTTCAACGACCTGGGTTCCCTGGAACGCGCCGTGGCCGCCAATGCCGGGCGCATCGGGGCTATCATCATGGAACCGGAACGCGGCAGCCAGCCCACTCCGGAATTCCTGGCTGGCGTCCGCGCCATTGCCACCAAGATAGGGGCGGCACTCATCTTTGACGAGGTCACCTCCGGCTTCCGCCTCAACGTCGGCGGCATCCATCTCACCCTCGGTGTTGAGCCTGACATTGCCGTGCTCGGGAAGGGCATGAGCAACGGTTATCCGATGGCCGCCATCATCGGCCGCGCGGCGGTCATGGAGGCCGCACAGGATTCATTCATCAGCTCCACTTTCTGGACCGAACGGATCGGCTTCACCGCCGCACTGGCCGCGGTGAAAAAAATGCAGCGCTGCGACGTGCCGCGCCACCTCTGCACGCATGGCGAGCAGATCATTGCCGGGCTCCGCGCCGTTGCGGCCCGTCACGGCGTCCCCTTGGGCATCACCGGCATTGCGCCTCTCATCTACCTCGCATTTAAGGTGGAGAAACCGCTGGAGGTGCAAACGTTCTGGGCCCAAGAGATGCTAAACCGCGGCTACCTGCTCGGCGGGGCCATTTACACCACCTACGCCTACACGCCGAAGATCATCGCCCGGTTCCTCGCCGATTGCGACCCGGTTTTCGTTCAGCTGCGCACCCACCTCGACCGCGGCGATCTGGCCGCCCAACTCAAGGGCCGGGTCATCCAACCCGGATTCCGTCGCCTCACATGACCGGCGTGCTGCAAAGTCAGGTTATTGTTGTCACGGGCGGCGCCGGCCGGCTAGGCCGGGCGTTCTGCACCGCCATCGCCCGCGCAGGCGGCACCGCGATCATCGCCGACACCGCCAGGGCCGCGGCGACGAAGCTCGCCCGCGAGCTGTGTGCGAGCCACGGCCCCTCGGCCGCGTTCGCGCTGCCCTTCGACATCACGTGCGCCAAGGAGATCGACCAAGCCATCACGGGCCTGCATGCCCGCTTTGGCCGGATTGATTCGGTCGTTAACAATGCATATCCACGCAACGCCCGCTACGGGGCAAAGGTGGAGCAAGTGACCTACGCCGATTTCGCCCAGAATGTTTCGCTCCATGTCGGCGGCTATTTCCTGACTGCCCAGCGCTTCGCCGCGTATTTCGCAAAACAGGGCCGTGGCAACATCATCAACCTCGGTTCGATCTACGGCGTGGTCGCGCCGCGTTTCGCCATCTACGACGGCACGGAAATGACGATGCCGGTGGAATATGCAGTGATCAAATCCGGCGTCATCCACCTCACCCGCTACCTCGCCCAATATTTCAAGCCGCACGGCATCCGCGTGAACGCGCTCAGCCCAGGCGGCATCTTCGCGGACCAGCCCAAGGGCTTCGTGAAAAAATACAGCGCCCACGCCGCGAGCCGGCAAATGCTGAACGTGCAAGACCTCACCGGCACGCTAGTCTATTTACTCTCGTCCGCCTCCGCCCAAGTAACCGGCCAGAACCTCGTCGTGGACGACGGCTGGACGCTTTAGCAACGAGGCCCTCGGGGTGGTCAGTCAATCACGCGGAATTCACCGCCGCCGGATTGGGCACCAAAAACGTCCCCGATGCCATCAACTGGCACTTTGCCGGCGAGTGGGGCCATATCTTCAAGCACCTTCCAAGCTATAGCCAGAATTGGGCGACAGCCTGGAACAAGAGCACCGATCTGCTTTATCGCTCCATCGCTCTTCCGATCATGTTCAAGCGGACGGAGGAAGAAATGGCCCGGTATGCCGATACCGTCAGCCAGATTCTGAAGGCGGTATGACTGTAGCCAGGCCCGTCCGCCGGCGCAGTGTGTGCCGCCAGGCGATGAGCGGGCGTTCGACGGCAAGGTAGGAGAGCCACGCCAGCAGCATGGAAACTACGGTGGCGGCCAGGCAAAGGCTCCAGCGCCCGCGGAAAAGAGCGGTGCGTTCGATTCCCGCCAGCACCAGATTGTGGCAGAGGAACACGCCATAAGAGAGATTACCCAGCCAGTCGTCCCATGGTCGGGCAGGACGCCGCGCCAACAAGAGCACGAGGGGCAGTCCAACCAGTATACCCAGAAAGACCTCGGCCGTGTAGGCCTCATGCAAGGTCTGCCGGATATTCCCCGCCACCCCCAGCACAAGCAGGGCGACCCATGGCCCCAACAACCGCACCCCAACCGGCCCCTGGCCGTCAATCTCGTCGAATGCCACCGAACCCAGCAGGAAGATGAACAGCACTCCCGGCAGCAGGTGGTAGGCATAAAAATAGGGAGAGATGACGTTGAGCGCAGCCAAGGTAAATACCCCGAAACTAAACCATCCCGCCAGCGTGCGGGCCTTCGGAATCAGCAGAAGCCACGGCAAGGCCATGTAGAAATGCCATTCCAAAGAGAGCGACCATGCCTGAGTGACGTAACGCACCCCGGTCAGCCAGGGCTTGAGATCAAACACCCCATACATCGCCGGCAGCAGCACGATGTTCTCGGCGACCTCCTGCCAGCCAAATGGGCGCCAAGTCCGGTCCACACAGACAATCCAAAGGATGCAGGCCGCGGTCCAGAACAGATATTGCGGGAAAATCCGCATGGCCCGGTCCAGGATAAAACGCCCATAAAGCGCCGGCCGGCCATAATACCTCCGCACCGTAGCCGTCATCACATATCCAGAAAGCAGAAAGAAAATGGTTACCGCCACTCCGCCCAAGTCTAGCTGGTGGGAGATTTCGACATGACTGGCCACGACCAAAAACGCTAGGATGAGCCTGAGAGTTCCAAACATAACCGGGTAGACACGATTCCCGCAGTTCACATTGCCTGTCGATGAGAATAAAATGGCGCGCCAACCGGCCGACATCCTGCCTCAGCGCGAATGCTGCACCCTGCCCCGGTTGGTTGGAATTTCGAAGTCGACAGTGACTGGTTGCTCTGAGAACCGATTGCTTGAGTGCATGCTGCCCGCGGGAAAATAAATCATGGAGATCGTTGTTATTGGCACCGGTCAGCTCGGTAGCCGCCACCTGCAATCTTTGGTCGCTCTAACGACCGGGCATTCCCTGCATGCCGTGGAGCCCTCTGCCGCCGCCCAGGCGCTCGCCCGCAAGCGGCTCGGACCGGCCGCCAACCGGGTGCGGTTCCATTCGGGTCTCGTTACCTTGCCGGCGACCGTCGATGTGGTGGTGGTGGCCACCGGGGCAAGTGTGCGGCGCCGGGTTGTAACCAAACTCCTGCAGGGCTGTCGGGTTCGCTTCCTCATCCTGGAAAAAATTCTCTTTCAGTCGGTGGCTGATTGTCTCTGGTCCCGGGATTTCATTGCGCAAGCCGGCGCGACCGCCTGGGTCAACTTTCCCCGCCGCCTGCAGCCTGTCTACCGTGGCCTACAGTCAACCTTGCGCATGGACGAGGCACTGGAGATTAGCGTGACCGGTTCGCGCTGGGGTTTGGCAACCAGTGCGGTTCATTTTCTAGATCTCGTGCTCTATCTTTCCCGGGCCACCGAGATCAGGATCAACAAAGTGGACATGCAAACATTCCCCTCGCCCCGGCACCAAGGATGCATCGAGGCCACGGGGCGCATCACGGGTGAAACTTCGCCCGGGGTATCCTTTTCCCTGGCCGCGTGTGCAACCGGCGACGCTCCCGTGAAGATTGCCGTAGACAGCGCTGAACACCGCTGGGTCGTGACCGAACGCGACCATGAGGCGCTCGCCCTGCATGCCGCCCGCGACACGGGTTGGGCCTGGGTGCCGACTACGAGCCCGCTTTATTATCAGAGCCAGCTTACGGGGCCGCTCGTGGAGGAATTGGTGGCTACGGGTTCCTGCGGGCTGGCGACGCTCGATGAGGCGCTGCGCAGTCATCTCCCGTTCCTCCGTTCTTGGAATCGTTATTTTGCGCCGACCGCGGACGCCGACCTGACCGCCTGCTCCGTCACATGAAGGCCCCAAAAACCGTTCTCCTCGTCGGCTGCGGTGAAATGGCGGTGAGTTATGCCTCGGTGCTGCGCGCCTTCGGCGCCGACTTTTCCGTGATTGGGCGGGGTGAAGCCGCCTGCGCAAAGTTTTCGGCCCAGACTGGCATCATCCCCCTATCGGGTGGCGTGGAGTTGGCCGCCACGAAGGGACTGCTCCAAGCCCAGACTGCCATCGTCGCGGTGAATGTCGACCAGCTCGCACCAGTGACGGATCGGCTGATCGCCAGCGGCGTGAAGCGTATCCTGCTCGAAAAGCCCGGCGGGCTCAACCAACCGGAGATCATTGCGATCGATCAGCGGGCAACCGCCCATCAAGCCGAGGTCTTTGTCGCCTACAATCGCCGCTTCTACGCCTCTGTGCGCCAAGCCCGCGAGTTGATCGCGGCCGATGGCGGCGCCACCTCCCTGTTTTTCGAGTTCACCGAGTGGTCGCATCTGATCGCCCCGCTGCCGACAGCGGCAGCCGTCAAAAGCGAATGGTTCCTCGCCAATTCCTCGCACGTGTGTGACCTCGCTTTTTTTCTGGGCGGGTTTCCCGTTTCGCTGGCCGCCGAATGCCGGGGCGCCCTGGCCTGGCATCCGGCCGGCGCGCAGTTTGCCGGCTGCGGGATCACGGACACCGGAGCTGTCTTCGCCTATCACTCCAATTGGGAATCAGCCGGCCGCTGGGGGGTGGAGATTTGCACTGCCCGCCGCCGCCTGCATTTGCGCCCCTTGGAAACACTGCATGAACAGATGCGAGGCGAACTGGTGCTCCGGCCGGTTCCGCTTGAGAAGCAGATGGACAAGGATTTCAAGCCGGGGCTGCACGCCCAGACCCGTGCCTTCCTCGAGGGTGCCGGGGCCGCCTCCGGATTGTTACCCTTGAGCGAACAGGTCCGCCATATCACGGAGGTTTACCGCCGGATGGTGCCCATTCGTCCCCCCCAGCCCCATGCCTGATTTTTCCTCATCTGGCAGCCGCCTGGGTCCGCTGCGTATTTTGATCGTGGGCGACAGTAATTGCCTGCCCAGGCGAGAGGGGAAGTATAAGGATAGCTGGATCTATCTGCTCAAGCAGGCCTATCCCACGGCTGATTTTATCGTGTTGGCTGACGGTAGCCGCACCACCGAATATCTCGCCCAACACCCCCGGAAAAGACCCGACGGCAGCATTGAATACGACCCATCGTCCCTCGAAATATACGATCCAGCGGTGGTGATCCTCAACCTGGGAATCGTCGATTGCGCCCCCCGGATGTTCCGGAAAATTGAATCCCAGGTGATTGGCCGGCTTCCCAACAGCCTTATGAAGTTGGTTATTGCCATCGCCAGAAAGTTACGCCGGCGCCGTCTGGATCGAACTTACGTCTCCACCACCGCATTTGAGGCCAACGCCCACCAGTATCTTGACCGCTGCGTCGCCGCAGGGGTAGAGCATATCATCATTATCGGCATCCCCACGGCTGATTTACGGGGTATGCGGAAAAACCCGCTTCTCCGCCAGGCCGCTGCTACCTATAACTCCATCTGGGCGCGACTGGCCTCTGAGATCAAAGGCGCCATCTTCTTGGATCCATTGTATCCGGAGCAGGATATTTCCATCCTATATGAGGCCGACGGCTACCATCTCTCCCCACACGGGCACCTAGTGTTATTCCGTGCGATCGCTGCGGCCCTGCACCCAGGACCGGGCTCGCAATAAAATTACCCCGACCATCGACTACAACCTGTCCGATTGAAGGCTGCCTTGGTTCCCGGCCGGCACCTTTTCCCGCCGAGATTCTGCCTCGGCAAATGCCGGTGGCCGCAGTCTCCCAAACGAAATGAATGCCCCGGAATCATGACCTCCAGTTTGTAAATTTATCTCCGAATATACCACACTTGAATCACCCACCACCCAGCTCCGTACATCCTGCCGCCCCAGAGCGCCGCAGTGTGGTCAACAGTTTTTTCTTCCAGGGATGCGCCACCTTTTCGACCTACGCGGTCAGTCTGGCATTGATGCCGCTGGTGTTGAAAAATGCGGGCGCATCGGTTTATGGCTCGTTCGTTCTCTGGTCCTCGGTGATCAACCTAGGGCTTACATTACTGACGCTCGGCGCCGGGCTCAAGGCCCGGCGCGCTCTGCCTTCCCTGCACCTTCCGGCGGATCAGCAAAAGGTTTTCGGCTACAGTGCCAGTTTTCAGGTTCTGACGTACGCCTTCGCCGCCTTGGTGCTCATCATCGCCGGGTCGGCGGTGCAAGACATGCTGTTTCCTGGCGGCGACCGGATCAACGCCACAACGATCATTGCCTTGGTCGCAAGCGTTTACCTGAACAATCTCTCCGACGATTATTTCCGTTATACGCACCGCATTCGGATCATTTCGATTGTGAGCGTTCTCCGCGCGGCGGGTTACCCGACACTGGTCATCCTTCATGTGTTTCTCGGCGGAATGCTCAGCGTGAACAACCTGCTGCTTTGCCAAGCCGCATCCTATGGCGGATTCAGTCTCTGGCTGTGGCTAAAAATCGCCCATGAGTTTCCCCTCCGCTTCGGGCTCTCGAATGTCAGATACTACCTCGAGGACATCCGGTACGGTTTTCCGCTGATCGCCGCCATCCTGGTCGAAAACCTGCTCGCCGTCAGTGACCGGTATATCCTCAGCAGCTACCTGTCTACTGCGGCCGTGGGCATCTATGCCTCGGCCGCCGCGTTGGGATCAACCCTGCTAATTTTTCCCAAGATTTGTTCGGGCACTCTTTCTCCCGCCATGGCGAGCGCTGTAGATGCTGGAAAACAAGCCCAGGCCGAGCAACTGCTGCATAAGACGCTAAACGTTTTCCTTGCCCTAGGCCTGCCCTTCATTGCGGGAGCGGCCTTTCTCGCCGAACCTCTTCTCTCCCTGCTGGCCACGCCGGAGATCGGCTTCGCCGGCCGGTGGGTCGTCCTACTGACTGCGGTTGCCTCCCTCGTTTATGGCTGGAATTACATTATTTTCACCGCTCTCTTCGTGAAAATGCAAACCGGTCTTTGGCTGCGGGCAAACGCCTTGGCGGCTTCTCTCAGCATCACGTTGAATCTGGTTTTGCTTTATTATTTCCGCATGTTGGAGGTCGCATCCCTGACGTCCATAGTTAGCTACTCATGTGCGTTGATGTACATTCATCGGTCCCATGTAAAAAGCTGGCGCTTTCGGCTGGATCTTCCCTACCTGCTTCGGATCTTGGTGGGTGTGGCCGTGATGTCTGCCTTTTTGGCCTGCGGGCGCCTTGTGCTCGATTCCTCGTGTTCCATGTTCCTGATGGTTGCCCTGTTGTTACCAGGAGGCGTGCTCGTTTACACTGGTTGCATTGTCGCCATGGGCATATTTGATGCCGAGGACTTGGCGAAACTCCGGAGGGGCCTTCTAAAATGAGCCTACCGGCGCCTGCGATAACCTCGCCGTCATTTCCCAGTGGCGGACTGATCTTCCTGAGGTAATTCCTGCCCTGCCATGTCGCATACCCTAGTCATCTGTCGATCCCTTGCCGGCATCCCCCGGCTCAAGCTCTTACCTCTGGACACCCCCTGGGTGGTTGCGTCGGATGATCCGCGTGTGCATGAGGTGACCGCCCGTCTGCCTGGTGTTGTTGAAGTCTGCTTTTTGGAGGAACTGGCGGCGTTTTACACGGTGAGCGATGACGTGATACGGATCGTTGGCCGGATCGATGCATGGCTGTCCGCGACGACCGGAGCAATTAGCCTGCCCGCGGAAACCCTTCACTGGGGCTGCACTGTGGAGGGAGGCCTCACCAGCCAACGGGTGCAGGATGCATTATTATTGATCAACACCTACCTGGCCTTGCTTGAGCGAATTCGCCCAACGAGGGTGATTTTGATCAGCGAGCCCGAGGCCCGCTGGGAAGACCTCGTCCTCGCGGCGACCGCCCGCCAGTGCGCCGTGCCGCTCCAGCGGATCGCCGGTCCCTGGTGGTTGGAAGGCAAGTCACGGCTGACTGAATATCTTAGGCCCCTGGCGATGAGCGCCTACCATCTGGTTCATCTGTGGCGATGGGGCGGGGGCTGGCGGAAGCATGCTCCAGCCCCCAGCAATGTGCATGATGCTATTGTTTTTTTTCTCCTCAGCAGCGCACACAAGCATGTGGAAAACATCCGGCCACTGATGGGATCGCTGCAACAAGCCGGCAGCCGTGTGATGGCTATCTGTTGGGGTGCCGCGGATCTGATCGGCTGTCAGCACCCCGCCGACCAGTTGGGCAAGGACGGGCTGGCTGCAATCAAGCTCGAACAATGGACAACACGGGGTGACGTCGCCGCCAGCTTCAATCTGGCGCGGCAGGCCCGTCACCATGCTGATTGCAATCTGTCTCAACTGGATCTCCAGTATTGCGAGATCGATCTGCGCCCGCTTTTGGCCGAATCCTTCCGTCACTTTTTCCTTTGTCAGGTCCCTTACCGGATCCGGTTCCAGCGCGCGCTGCTTGCCGCATTGGCCGGTTCCACACCCTGCGCCGTCAAACCTTGGGGGGCGCCGGAAGGTTTCGAGTATCAGGCGATCAGCCGGTTCTGGGGCGGACGGCGGCCACCCGCAGCCTTTCAATATTGGCTTGGAATCGGATTGCCCTGGCCCTATGCGGATCCACGTCAGAAATTGGACTTCTTTCTGGCCAAAGATCGACGCGAAGCCGAACAGGTGTCGCGTGACTACGAACTGCCCTTGACCTCCGTCGAGATTGTCGGGCAGGCCCGGTTTGCGGAACACCGGTCGTTTGCCGCGAGCATTTCCCCGGCCGCTTCGCGTGCGGCGATGGCTGTTCCGCCCGACCGAACACTATATGTCGGCTTTGATCCCAATTGCGCATTGCGCGGTTACCAGTCGGCTAGGGAGCAATCCGCGATCACCAAGGCTCTTTTGGATGCGGTCCGTCAGGCACCGGGCCTTTTCATTGTGGTAAAGCCACATCCGGCCTACCCGATCGACCATTTGATACCGCAATTGGCCTCATCCCTTCCCGGCAATGTCACGGTCCTGCGGCGCAACTCCTCCTTGCTCGAGTTCCTCAATGGCATAGACGTGCTCGTCAGCAAATATTCCATATTGCTCTTGGAAGCCGTGCTCATGGACAAGGTCTCGATTGCAGCCATCTTCGATGGAGAGGATCGGTTCCGTGTTTTCGGTTCCATGGTCGAGACCGTGACCAGCGGTACGGCGTTGACCGCATTGTTGGCTGAGCTAGCTAATGACCAGGGCCGGTTGGAGAGATGGAGGAAACGCCGTCTAACGCAGCAAGCGGAAATACTCGCGGCTAATTACCCCATGCTTTCGGGACACACCACCGCGGCCCGCTCCGCAGAAGCCCTCTTGTTTCAGGCAAAAAGGCACAGAAGTCATTGTTGCAACCGAAAGGCCTTTAAAAATGTAAAAGGCTGACGTATTAATGAACCTAAATCAACTTTCCGCACAACGGGGTAAAGCTATGCTAAATGTTTATTGCAACCCGCAATTTTACCCTGGTGACCAAACCAAATCACCACTGCTTCGTAGGTTCCTTGATCCTTTGAAATCATGACTGCGCCTGCCAATCGACTGAATTATCAAGGCGACGAAGACACGGTGCTTGTAGCCGGCGTGATGCGATCAGGCCAGACTTGGCTCTGCTTCATGCTGGCACACGCCCTCAATGCGCGTTTTCTCGAACCCTACTGTCTCCTGCGCGGTATCATCTATTCCGGACACGACTATGTGCGCGACCTGTCCAACGGTAATTTGCCGGGACGTGCTTCGACGGCTTGCGCACTTGTGGTCAAAACCCATGAGAAACCCGATCCGCATTTCAGCCTGACACGCAAGGTTGTCCTCATCGTCCGCGACCCTCGTGACACGGCTACATCCGCTGCGCTGCGTTACCACGTCATGAAAACCACCGGCTCAGACGTGGAAGAAGACGCCCAGGGGCTTTCATTGCTCGCCATTGCGGCAAGGAAACCACTAAATAAACCACTAAATCTCAAAGATCGCGTGTGGCACTTGGTGTATGGAAATCGACTCATCTCGATCATCATGGTGGCACGTAAATGGCGCGCTTTCTATAAAGCGTGGCTTAAGATTCCTTTCTGCCATGTCGTGAAATTCGAGGATCTAGTTCAGCAGCCGGTCGCCACCATGGCAGGCATTTGTCGCTACATGGGAATTGCGGTGGACGATGCGCAGTTGCGCGACACGGTGCATCGGCTTTCCATGGCTGAGATCAAGAAGCACGGCTTGGGCGGCGACAATTCGAAGAATATCGGCTTCCGCAAGGGTGTAGTCGGTGATTTCAAAAATCATCTTACGCGACTGGAGTTGGCGATGATTCGACACTACTGCCGGCCAACCGCCGCGCGCTTCGGTTACGAACTCTAGCCTGATCGCCGCGGATGCTGGCCTACGCATCCTACCGACAAATCATGGAGGACGGCCCATTCTTCTCCATCTTGATCCCCCCCCCTACAATCGGCCTGAGCTGATTGTGGCGGCAGTGGGCTCAGTGCTGGCGAACAAATGGGCCAAATGTGAGGTCATCATCTCGGAAAACCAGTCTCCACGCCGCCCGGAAATCAGCTCGACACTGCAGCCTGTTAATATCTTTGAGGCCGGCAACCGACCGCTTCAAATCCGGAGCCCTCGTAGCCCTTGTCGTCACCCACCGCATGGTGATGTGCCAGTGCAATTAGCTCGATTACCTGTTCACCCGTCTCGCCGACTTCACCAGCCGGTGAATTTTGGTCGAATACATGCCGCATGGATTCCTCAAGGAATCCAGTGGACACGCCTTCGCCTGAGACGTATTCGGCCGCACGTTTCGACGTCGTCAGCATTGAAACCCTGGAACCGACCCGGGTTCTTTACATCGGCCGCCTCCGTTAGGCCCCACAGAGATAATTGCATCTTGCAGGGAATTGGCTGACCATATGAAATCACTGTAAGAGTCGCGCCTGCGTGAGTTTAACTGCCAGATGTCGAGCCCCTTTTTTTCGGTCCTAATCCCATCCTATAACCGCCCCGAACTGATCGCGGCGGCCGTGGCTTCGGTGCTGACCAACGATTGGACGGATTTTGAGGTCATCATTTCCGACAACCAGTCGCCCCGGCAATCGGAGATCGTCGCCGTGTTGCAGCCTTATCTGGACGACCCCCGCGTGCACCTGCATTTGCAGCCGATCAATCTCTTCGAGGCCGGCAACCGCGATTTTCTTTTCCAGACAGCGCGTGGCGAGTGGCAGGTCGTCCTGTGCGACGACGACAAACTCTACCCCCATGCACTAAGTTCGCTGGCTGCGGCCATCTCCCAGCAGCCCGCAGCGGACTTGTTCGCTTTCGGTTACACCGTGATTGATGAACACGACCGCGTCTCGTTCTCCCGCCGCGCCCCCAAACCGCTGCTCATCTCGGCGCAGGATGAGAGGCTGATGCGCGAGGTGCTGGTGGCGGATGCCCTGCCCTTCTGGCTGTATCATCCGGCGACCTTCTGCTCCCGCCGCAGCGTGCATGATCGCATCAAGCCCAACCGAGAAATTGGCATAGGCGATGATCTCTTATTCCTGATCGACTACATCAACGCCGGTGGAGCCATCCAGGTCGTGCCCGACGTGCTGATGTATTACCGCAAGATGAACGCCGGCCAGACGCAGTTGCAGATGAACCAGTCCGCGGGCAACCTCCCCAACCTGATCACCCGGGCGAAAATCCTGCTGCACCTGACAGCCCGTCAGGATCTGCAACCCGCCATCGCCTCCTTTGTAGCCAGCCGTGATTTTCGGCGGCGAATTCTCTATGATCCTGTGATCTGGGCCGGATTCCCACCGGATGAAGTCCTTTCGCACGTGTCCCTGCCGGCGGCATGGGCCCGTGAATTGGCTGAATCTTTTCACCATCATTGGCACAGCACTTACCGCCTCCGATTAAGCCTGCGGCGGCTGGGATTTTTTGTTTCCGTTTTCGGTTGCGCGGGTCTCGTCGCCCTCGGCTCGGTATTACTGCAGAAGCTGCGAACCCTCCCTTCCAACCCACCGGCCTGATCCATGCTGCGTCGCAAACTCATCAATCTTGATCTCTGGGCCGGGCGTGGCGTCGCACTCAAACTGCCAGCCTACATTGAGGAACGCTGGTCCGTGAGCCGTCAGGGCTCCTACACCGCTGAGGAGTGGAGCCATGCGCGGATGGCCGGCTATCGTGGCAATGAAGCCGGCCGACCGCTGCTCGACACTGAGGAGGGCTACCGCCATCAGCTCGCCAACCACAACGCCCCGGCCGTGCAGGCTGCCAACCGCCTGGCCGTCACGCTCAATTTCCGCCGTTATAATTCCGTGCTGGAAATCGGGGCGGGGGAGATGGCGCAAGCTTTCACTCTCACGAACCTCTTCCCCCACCTGCGGGATCGGGCGACAGATTTTGATCCCTTTGTGATCGAGAAATGTCGCGGGCTGCCGCTGCTGAATCGGATCGAAAAAAGCATCTTGGATGCCAGTCGCATCGTAGCATCCGACCTCGCCGGATTCGATCTGCTGACTGGCTGGAAAATCATCCATGCGCTCGACGAACCGGTGCTGCATACGGTGCTCTCGGCCTGCCATGAGGTCGGCGTGCTGTTCATGGCTGCCACTTCCCAACTGCTCGGTCCCCTCCGCTATTTCCGCCGCACTTGGCGTGATACGGCTTGGGGCCTGCACAGCTCGGTCTACCAAGGCCTTGTCTCCCAGCGACTCTTACGCATGCATGGCTGGAATTCTTCCCTTGGGTATTACCTTGGGTATTATCGACGTCAGGCCCGCCAAACGGGCATGAAGCTAGCTAGGTTTTGGTTGCCCCCCACTGGAGCCACCGACAACTTCAGTTTCCTCTTGTTCGAGCCTGTCCGCTCATGAGGCAGCGCCTGCTGAACTTCATGCTCGTTCTGCTCACGTTTTGCTGTGCGATGCGGCTTTGGCAGTATTATTTTTCCGGCGTACGGCTGCCGATCTACCATCTATTGTTGCTGGTCTTTGTCCCCAATTATGTCCTCCGGTGCCTTTATCTGGGACGGCTGTGGTTGCCCCCGCCGGGGTTGAGACTGCCGGTGCTGGCGCTCTGGGCCTCCCTGGTGTTCTCGGCGTTGAGTTATTTTCTGCTGGATTCCCGTCTCGCCCCGGCCTCCACGTTGCAGTTCACGAAAGGCATGCTCGACCTGGCGTTTGTCGTGACCGGAATAACCTGCGTGATCTGCTTCCTCAACAAACAGCCACTATCCGTCTCCCACCGTCTGCTCCAAGTTTATATTTTGGGTGTGACCGCTTCCAGTATCTACAGTTTCTTCGAGGTCAGTAGCGCTTACTTCGGTTACGACCTGGGCAAGGCAATTTTTGGTCGGCTCTCGTTTTACGGACCCAATTTCGAATGGAGTCAACCGTTTTACTACGAATGGGATGTGTTCTTTCGGGCTGTGGGCTTCACCGGCGTCAACGCGCAGGCGACTTATACGGCGAGCGTAATCCCGCTTTTGACCTTGGCCCGGCCCTTCCGACGGCAGGCTCTGAATATTTCGCTGGCTGCGATCTGTTTCTTAGGCATGGTTCTCACTTTCTCTCGCAGTGGCTTTATCTCCTTAATGATGGGCCTCGCTTTTTATGCCATTTTGCGTCCGTCAAGGACCATCCGCCTTCTACCGCGCATCGCCGCAATCTGCGTTCCGATACTTCTGCTGGCATTGGTCTTCTCGGATGGCGCCCGGCAGATGGCTTCCACCCGCCTCTACCGTTCCACCGAGGATATTGGCCACGGCCGCCGTGAGATTTATGCATCGGCCTGGAACAGCATCAAGGCGCATCCGTTCGGCCATGGCTTAAATCAGTTTTCGCTCGTGGTATTGGACACGGATGAAATCGACCTGAGTGAGATCGCCCCCGATTATAGTCGGTGGAGCGATTTGCAGGTCCGTCAGGCTTACGCCAATCTCCACAACAACTGGCTGAATTGGCTCTTTGAAGGCGGCTGGCTCCTTTTTTTCTCCCGGATCGCCTACTACGCATCGTTGCTGCTGGTCTGCTGGCAGGCTCGCACCGACCTGGGGCGCGCCGCGGTTTGCTCACTCGGGCTGCTGCTCCTTTCGGGATTTTTCAACATGACGCTCGATCTGTTCAGCACGGAATTGTTCTTCGCCATCTTGCCGGTATGCGTCGTGCTGGGCGTCCATGCAAACGCGCCCAAGAGCGCCTTACCCGACCTGGCCATGACCGAGGCCCGGCCCCAACCGACATGCTGACAATTTTTTCCATTCCCAAGCCCTTCACCGGTCATATCGGGCTGATTCAACGCAATGCTCTGGCCTCCTGGCGTCGATTGGCTCCGGCCGTGGAGGTGATTCTGCTCGGATCCGACGAGGGAGTGGCGGCGGCGGCGGCCGAGTTTGGCTTACGCCATGAGCCGGAGATTGAGGTCAATGAGTACGGCACTCCCCTGGTCAGTGATGCCTTTGCACGGACCCGGACCCTATCCCGGAAGCCTTTCCTGATGTATAGCAACGCCGACATGCTCTACGACGCCTCGCTTCTCACCGTGCTTGACCGCGTCCGCCACCTCGATCGTTTCCTGCTCTGCGGTCGCCGCTGGGATGTGGATGTCACCACCGACCTTGTCCCAGCCGACGACGGGATTTGGCAGGAACTTTTCACCACGCGTGCCAGCCGGGGACGCCTGCATGGCCCTGCGGGCATCGACTACTTCGTCTTCCCTCGCGAACACGATTTCAACGCCCCGGATTTTGCCGTCGGCCGCGTTGGCTGGGACGCGTGGCTAATCTGGAGATCCCGGATGGACGATGTGCCGGTGATCGACGCCACGACAGACATAGCCGCCCTGCATCAAAACCACGACTACACCAGCTTGCGGTTGGGCTACCAGCACTGGCGCGGGCCGGAGCGGGACCTCAATGTGCGGGCTGCCGGCGGGCTCTCCCACTTTCTGACCCTGCGCGAAGCCAGCCATGCACTCGTGCACGGAACTTTGGTCCGGCCCACTGGTTGGCGCGCGGTGTCATCTCGCCTTGCCATTTTTGGGCCTTATCGTTGGAGCCTCGCCGCGAAGCGCTGGCTCCAGCAGAAATACAACTGATCCATGTCCACTCCCCTGTCAGATCCACGACTTGTCAGCATCCTGATCCCCTGCCGAAACGAACAGGCCTACATTGAATCCTGCCTGCGCTCGGTCCTAGCCTTCGAACTGCCCGACGGGCTCGCGTTCGAGGTTTTGATCCTTGATGGCCGCTCCGAGGATCGAACTGTTGAGATCGCCCAGTCCATCGCGTTCAGCGACCCGCGTATCCAGCTGCTCGACAATCCCAGTCGCATCCAATCCACCGCCATCAACCTCGGCGTGCGGGCCGCGCGGGGTGCGTGGATCATGCGCCTAGATGCTCACGCGGTGTATCCTTCGAACTACCTACGCCTTTGCCACGAAACCGCCCTGCGATCTGGCGCCGACAACGTGGGTGGCATCTTCATTACCGAACCCGGCGGCACAGGTTATTCCGCCCAACTCGTGCAGGCACTCACCACCCACAAATTTGGTGTAGGCGATTCGGGTTTCCGAACCGGGGCAAAAGAGGGCTGGGCCGACACCGTGCCCTATGGATACTACCGTCGGGAGGTCTTTGCTCGGCTCGGGTGGCTGGACGAGCGCTTGGTGCGAGCACAGGATTACGAATTCAATCGGCGACTGATTGCCGCTGGAGGCCGGATTTTTCGCAATTCGGATATCCAAATTCATTACTTTAACCAACCGAGTTTAAGTGCTTTTTACCGCAAGCAGTTTTTTCTTGAAGCTCCTTATAATGCCTACATGTGGTATTTGGCGCCCTATGCCTTTGCCTGGAGGCACGCGGTTACCGGCATTTTTACATTTGGATTCTTAGGGGGCATTATGCTCGGACCCTTTTACCCCAGACTCATTGGAATTCCATTTGCTGCGGTGATGGTTTTATACGCGACCCTGTCCATCCTCGCCGCCATTCAGCAGGCCATTCGATACAAAGAACCACTCCATATCTTTTCGCTGCCATTGGTGTTTTTTTTGTATCATTTCGTCCATGGGCTCGGCGTATTGCTCGGTCTGATCAAGCTCGCAACCCAAACCGCCCCCGTTCAACAAGCGGCGAAACCTTGGCCTTGAGCCGGCCGATTCCGTGCGTGGCCGCAACTGGGTTCACCTTCTCTTTAAGCCATTCATGAGATTCCACGCCAAAGCTCTCCTGCAACGAGTGGTTTCGCTGCTGCCGAACCGCATCGCCAATGAAGCGTATTTTATCATCCAACGGCGGTGGGGAAGACTGCAAAAAGTCGACCCGACCAGTTACTTCCGTCAGGCCTTGTTGCTGATTAAAATGAGCCACCACCAGTGGCCGACGGGAGGCCCCGACGTTCTAGAAGTCGGCACCGGGAGAACCGTCAATGTTCCGTTTACCTTTTGGCTGGCCGGGGCAAAGAGCATTACCACCTACGACCTGAACCGATACCTTCGTTCCGAGTTGGTCGAGGAATCCTTGGCGGGCACCCGCCAGCATCGTGAATTGCTGGAATCCATGTTTCGAGCCAGCGGCGTACCGGTCCTGCGCGAACGGTGGGACGCGCTCCTAAAGTGCACCACCGCCGCCGACGCATTGACTGTTGCGAATATCAAATACTGCGCACCGGGCGACGCGACCCAAACCGGGCTCCCAGAGGCTTCGATCGACCTATATATTTCGGTCAACGTTTTTGAGCATGTCCCGCCTCAAATCTTAACGTCAATTTTAGCCGAGGCGCACAGAGTTTTACGTCGCTCCGGGCGAATGACCCATACCGTGGATCCGTCCGATCACTTCGCTCAAACCGACAAGACCCTGAATGCGATTAATTTCCTCAGATATTCTCAGGAGGAATGGAATCGAATTTCCGGCAATCAGTTTATGTATCAAAATCGCCTGAGAGCTTCGAACTACTTGGCCTTGTTGGAGCGCGGTCGTTTCAAGGTCGAAACCATTGAAACGATCCAAGATGCCACCGCCAAGGCCGCGCTCGCGGCGGGCTTCAAGGTCCATGCCGACTATCGACAATATTCGGCCGAGGATCTCATCACGGTGAAACTCGACTTCTCGGCTCAACCGCTTTGAGCGTCAGGGTGTATTCGAAATCCCATGAGCGTCATAGCGCCGATCAATCCATTGAAAGAAATCGCTACAACCAGCGGGCCGCAGCCGCGCTTGGCGCCAAGAAGGTCACAAATTTTGGCCCGGACGGAGCCCTGGGAGTGCCAGCCGATTTTCGCGCTCCCTACATTCAGTTTGAGGCGGCCATCGCCAAGCAGTCCCGCCCGGGGCTAAAAGCATTGGATGTGTGTTGCGGTGACGGTTTGCATTCCATGACCGCCGCCCGACTCGGGGTTGAGGTGACCGTCTGCGACATCGCAGAAAACAACTTGCTGCTCGCGGAACAGCGCGCGGCCCGCGCCGGTTTGGCGATCAGAAGTTTTGTCGCAAACGCCGAAAGTATTCCCGAACGGGCTGAAACCTACGACATCCTTACCTGCGCCGGCAGTCTGTCGTATGTCGACCTCGATACGTTCTTGGGGGAAGTCCGCCGGGTCCTGCGCCCGGGGGGAGCCTTCGTCTTCGTCGATTCGCTCAATCACAACCCGATCTACCGCTTTAACCGGTGGGTCCGCTACCTCCGGGGCCAACGCAGCAAATCGACCTTGGAAAGAATGCCGACCCTCGCGACCTTAGCCCGGATTCGCCAGGATTTTCCCGATTTGGAAGTGAGCTTTCACGGTGTTTTCAGCTTCCTCATCCCAACCCTAAATTCCATGGGACTCTCGCGCTTGGGCGTCTGGCTCGATGAAAAAGCCTCAAGCCTGCACGTTCTTGATCGTTTTGCATTCAAGGTCGTGGGCGCCGGGCACAAACCCTCGGCCCCTAACTGAAGCACTGGCAGGTTCAGACAGAATTTACTTGCCGAGGTCACATCCCGACCTGATCGTCTTCGCTCACACAACTTGGTAACCATGCAAATCCCCTTCTTTCGCTATCCGCATGTTTTAGGACAGCAACGCGATGAAATCCTGAACGCGATGACCAACGTCATGGAACGCGGCGCGTTTATTCTCCAAGACGAACTCAAGCAATTTGAAATCCAGTCAGCCGCTTTCGCCGGCGCGAAATATGCCATCGGCATGGCCAACGGGACTGACACCCTTTTTCTCGCTCTCAAGGCTGCCGGAATAGGTCCCGGCGACGAAGTCATCCTTGCCTCCCATACTTACATTGCTACCGGGGCCGCGGTGCATTTCGCTGGCGGGACTCCGGTGCTTGTGGAGTGCGGTCCCGACCGCATGATCAACCCCGCCGCAGTTGAGGCGGCTGTCACACCGCGCACCCGGGTCATCATGCCAACGCAGCTCAACGGGCGCACTGCCGACATGGATAACTTGCAAGCCATCGCCAGTAAACACGGCCTGCTCATCATCGAGGACGCAGCCCAAGCGCTCGGTTCTAAATTTAAAGGCAAGTGTGCCGGCACCTTCGGGTTTGCCGGCTCCATCAGCCTCTATCCCGCCAAGGTTCTTGGGTGCTTCGGCGATGGTGGATTGCTTTTTACAAACGACGACCAAACCCATAGCACCCTCAAGCAGCTTCGCGACCACGGCCGCAATGACGACGGCCTCGTCGTCCGTTGGGGCATGAATTCCCGCCTCGACAACCTTCAAGCCGCCATTCTTTCCGTGAAGCTCAAGATTTTCCCGCAGGAAATCGAGCGGCGGCGTGCTTTTGCCCGAGTGTACCATCAAAGATTAAAAGGATTGGAGGATCTGACGCTTCCCCCGGGACCAGATGAAGACCCGGATCACTTTGATATTTACCAAAACTATGAAATCGAGAGCGGAAACCGGGAAAAATTAAGGGAATATCTTAAGGCCAAGGGAATCGGCACTATCATCCAGTGGGCGGGAAAGGCGGTACATCAGTTTCAAGGCCTGGGCTTGGGAAGTGTAAAACTGCCTTTCACGGAAAGGTTCATGGAACGGTGTTTTCTCCTGCCCATGAACACCTCCTTGACGGATGAAGAGGTAGAGTATGTCTGCGATCAGATCATCCATTTCTACGGTGGAAATAGCTGAGAATCACGGTGTCTAAAAAACAGAGTCCTCAAGAGCTTGGGAATTTATCTCGTCCCGACAGGTATCGAGATCCGATTCGCCTGACGGGATTTAATAAATCCAAGTCGGTGGACTGGTTAAAATCATTGATTCTTATCCGGGTGGCGGAAGAGAAAATTGGAGAAGAGTTTGGCAGGGCGGTTATCAAGTGCCCATGCCATCTGGTGATTGGGCAGGAAGCTCCGGCGGTGGGATTAGCCGACCACATCCGTAAGGGAGACCGGGTCTTCGGAGCCCACCGATCCCATGCTCACTATCTGGCCTTGGGTGGAAATCTCCATCAACTCATGGCGGAGGTTCTGGGCAAAGAGACGGGTTGTTCGAAGGGAATGGGAGGTTCAATGCACCTGTACCAGCCTGAAGTAGGCTTCCATGGCTCTGTGCCGATTGTTGGCTCCACCATTCCCATTGCGGTGGGAGCCGCCCTTTCCATTCAAATGGACGGAACAAAAAACGTGGCCGTCAGTTTTCTCGGGGATGGAGCTACGGAGGAGGGGGTTTTCCACGAATCCCTCAATTTTGCCGCCAATTTTCGCCTGCCCGTGATTTTCATCGTGGAGAACAACCTTTTTTCCAGTCATCTGCACATCGATCTGCGGCAGCCTTACAATTCCACCTGCCGGTTTGCCGGCGCAAACGGAATTCCCTGGCAGCGTGTGGATGGCAACGACGTAGCCGAGGTGAGCAGTGCCTGTTTAACCGCAACCCGCCAAGCGCGAGCGGGAAAGGGACCGCAGTTCATCGAAATGGTAACCTACCGATGGAGAGGGCATGTAGGACACCGGGAAGATATGGACGTGGGGGTAAAAAGAAAGGACGACCTGAATCTTTGGAAAAAAAGAGACCCGATTTCCCGATTGGCCAGAGGAATGGAAAGTAAACAATGGTTAAAGACCGGGGAATTGCAGAAGTGGACAGCCGAGGCTGAGGCGGCGGTTCACCAAGCTTGGAATCAGGCCAGCCGTGATCCTTATCCGGAGCCAGGGGCATTGCTGGAGAGGGTTTATTTTGAGGGCGAACGCCGATGAGTTCCGTTAAAAAAACGAGCTATGGCCAGGCACTGAGGGACGGATTCGCCTACCTTTTAAAAAATTACCCAGAAGTTTTCACCATCGGGCAGGGGCTATGGAGCCCGTGGTACGTCGGCAATAGCATGACGGACCTGGACAAGGAGTTTGGCAAGGAGCGGGTGATAGACACCCCGGTGGCAGAACTGGCCTGCACGGGGGTGGCGGTGGGGGCAGCCATTAGCGGTAAAAGACCGGTGATTATCCACCCAAGGGTAGACTTCGCCCTTTTGGCGGTGGACCAGATCGTCAACCAGGCAGCCAAGTGGTGTCACATGCTCGGAGGACAGGTTTCCGTGCCAGTGACAATTCGTGCCATTATTAACCGGGGAGGAGAGCAGGGAGCCCAGCATTCCCAGTCCCTGCACTCTTGGTTTGCCCATATTCCAGGGTTGCGGATGGTCATGCCGGCGACTGTACGGGATGCCCGGGATCTGCTGATTGCCTCGGTATTATGCGATGACCCGGTGATGTTCATAGATGACCGCTGGCTTTACGAGCAGGAAGAAATTCTGCCCCCGCCAAAGGAATTAAATCTGAGCAAAGAAGGGCCGGAAATTCGAAGACCGGGTAAGGACATAACATTCGTTAGCTGCAGCTATCCTTTGCAGCAGTGTCTGGAGGCCGCCGATGCGCTGGGGGAGCGCGGGATCGAGGCGGAAGTAATCGATCTCCGCGTGCTGAATCCACTGGAGCGTGGACCCATCATTCATTCTGTCAGAAAAACCGGCAGACTTTTGGCCGTGGACGGGGATTGGGCCACGTGCGGCATGGCCGCGGAAGTTATTGCCAGCGCAGTGGAAGGCGTGGAGCCCGGAATATGGAAAAAAACACCTTCCCGAATCACCCTTCCGGATGCACCGGCTCCGACCAGTAAGCCGCTGGAGCAAGCCTATTACTTTCAAGTGAAAGACATTGTCCAAAGAGCCACGGAGATGGTGGGCGGAAAAAATAGGCAGTAGACCGTAGGCGGTGGGCCGAGTTCAAAGATCAGAAGGTAATTTCCGAATACGCTGGTTTGGGATCCAAAGAGTAATTTGAGCTTTAAAGCGCGGTTAATAGTTTTATGAAAAGAGGTTTTGATATCCTCGCATCTGCCGTCGGATTGCTAGTTGCTGCCCCTTTGCTCATACCGATCTGTTTTTTAATTTGGTTACAAGACCGACACTCCCCTTTTTATATTGCTGAGCGGGCAGGGAAAGGGCGCCGCCCTTTTCACATGGTGAAAATACGATCCATGATCATAAAAGCGGATCAAACAGGGGTGGACTCCACAGCCGGAGACGACAAGCGAATCACTCCCGTTGGGCGCTTGGTGCGAAAACTCAAATTGGATGAGCTCAGCCAACTGTGGAATGTCCTGAAAGGGGACATGTCCTTGGTAGGCCCCAGGCCGAATGTGCTGAGAGAGGTGGCGTTGTACACTTCCGAGGAAAATAAGCTTTTGGAAATGCGCCCCGGGATCACTGATCTTTCTTCCATCGTATTTGCAGATGAAGGGGATATTTTGCATGGAGCCAAAGATCCCGACCTTCGTTACCACCAGATCATCCGACCATGGAAGTCGCGTCTGGGGCTGCTGTATGTTAGGAAATCAGGGTTCTTTTTGGATTTAAAACTAATTTTCCTTACGTTCACAAATTCATTAGCCCGTGCTTGGACCTTGCAAAAGGTTTCCCAAATCGTAAGCAGCTTGGGTGGTGATCCAGAGCTAGTGGAAGCAGCATCCCGCCGCAAGGCCTTGTCTCCCAAACCGCCTCCTGGTTCGGATCAAGTGGTCCAAAAGCGAGTTATAAAACAATAAAGCGATGAGGGAAGGCATCGGAGTTTTGTATTATTCCATGATCAAGAGGTAGCTGATCGTTAGCGTAAATGTGAACGCGCGAAAGGCGTGGGGATTAGGATGAAGATTAAGATGAAGATGGGTAAGGAGTTAGCAGATAGGAGATGGGGGGGCGGATGGTATAGGACTGAGCTCTTAGGACTGTGACCTGTGTGCTTAGTCCAGAAGCAACCGCGAACAGCAAACTGCCAACGGTTAACTATCTCCTGCGCGTCAGCGCGAAGCGAAGGGAGGAAAAGATTTGACAAATATACATAAAGTATGCATTTTATGCATATGAAAGCCTCCTTGTCCGAATTACATCGGGAGACCCGACGGATTGTCCGGCCGGTTATCCATGCGGGTAATGAGGTTGTTTTGACCGATTTTGGACGCCCTGTGGCCCGAATCATTCCCTACTTGCCGACGGTCACCGTCTCCCCGGCGGAAGCCCGTACTGCGGGGGATTTGGAAGACGCCGCCATTCTTTCCGCAATTGAGGAAAGCCGCGACGACAGCGCTGCCGACACGGCGGGATGAGGTATTGGGATACAGCGGCTCTGCTCCGGGCCTGGAAAGAAGATTGGATCCCGGAGGGCGGGATGACGCGATCCCACACCCTCGCGGAATGGTTCGCCATCCAGACTGGACGCGGCTTGGTGTACCGCACGCCCCAAGGCCAGCTGGTGAAGAAAAATCTCTCCCCCCACGATGCTGCCAGGGAAATCCGGGGGTTGGTGGCCAACCTCACCTTCCGGGATCTGACGACCGAGGAGGTGCTGGCCTCCACGGAACAAGCGGCCAACGCCTCCGGCATCAAGGGAAACAGCTTTCACGACTTCCTGCACGTGCGGGCAGCGGAGATTCACAGGGCCAAAAGTATTGTGACCCTCAACTTTGGTGACTATGCCCGCATGACCCAACTTCCCTTGGAAGCCCCGAGAAGGGGAATATGAAAGTTTGTTCGTCTAAGTTTCCTTTGAGGATAAAGAAATTTTGAAATTACGAATTCGAATTTCGAAAAGCGGAAAAAACTTTGGCGCTGGCGATAGCTTTGGCTTTGCCTGTGAGGGGGAAGTAAGCAGTTAGCGGTGGGCAGAGGCGCGCTATCGCGCGTGGATGTTGGTTTAAGTTTAGGTTGAAGAAATTTCGATTTTCAAAAGGCGGATTTGGGATTTGGGATTGGGGATTGGTTCCCCCCTATCTTCTATCTTCCATATCCTATTTCCAGCGCGCGAGCGCGGAGGGCAGAGGACTCAGGACTAAAGACTAAGGACTAAAGACTGAAGACTAAGTCCTTACTCCTGAGGCAACCACGAACGGCCGCCTGGCTCAACAAGCATCCAGGTTGACAACCAAAAAATGTATGGCAATTTGTGCGTCATGAAAACCGCCACGATCCGTGACGCCCAGCACCATTTTTCTGCCCTGATCCGGCGGGTGCAACGGGGGGAGGAGATCGAAGTGCTCCATCGGCGGGTTCCGGTGGCGCGGCTGGTGCCCGCCGATCCGCCGGATTCCGGCCATCGCCCAGTGGATTGGGGCGGTCATGAAGTGCGGTTGGCGAAACGATGGAAAGGTAAGGCACCCAGGGGAATTTCCACCCAGCGATTATTGGATGAGCTGCGGGGAGAAAGGTGAAAGGGAGACCCTATCTGGACACCGGACTTGTCCTCAAACTGGTGGTACCCGAACCGCTTAGTCCACGGGTGACCGAATGGTTGGCCCGCAGAAAAGCCGCGGTGCCTTATCCCCGCCTGGTGGATGTGGAAATAGAAAATACCCTGCAGGCCAAGCGGTTCCGGCAGGAAATTTCCACCCAGCAGTTGCAAGGGGCCCGAGGGCTGGTGCGGGAATTGCTACGAGAGGGAAAGTTTTTTCGGCCCGATTTATCAATGGAAAAAGTAATGCTGGAGGCCTTGGAGGCCATTCCACAGACCACAGGCGCCACGGGTTGCAGAACCCTGGATCTTTTGCATGTGATCAGCGGAAAAATGCTGAACTGCTCAGAGTTTTTGACGGCAGACAAGCGTCAGGCACAAGCTGCCCGCGTGTACGGATTGAAAGTGGAGTTCATGCAGGGAGGGACCCCGTAGGAGGGAAGGTCAAATTACCATTGAGAAGTGAGGATTCTCATAAACTTTGGCATTGGCGTTGGCGGTGCTGGGGATTGGTGATTGGGAGGGGAGTTAGGAGATAGGTCGACGGAGGGCAGAGGACTCAGGACTGAGGACTAAGCCCTGAGACCTAAGTCCTTAGTCCTGAAGCGACCGCAAGCCTCCAACTGCCTACTGATCAGGGTTTTGTAATCACTTAATCTTAATCTTAATCTTAACCCAGACTGCTTCCTCTTGCTTAATTGCCTACAATTATAGATAATGAATTCTATGAATATTTGGAATAAGTATTCCAGAGTTATAACTTTACAGGTTCTGTATTCGGCGGTCCTGGTGGCCTCGCTTTATTTGGCCTTTCAATTGCGGTTCGACCTTTACCCGGCCCCTTATATGGACCGATTTAAGCTCGGGTTGGTCCTCAGCCTGGGATTAGCCCTTCCCTCCCTTTGGCTTTTCGGCCAGTTCCGCTCCCTGCTCTCTTATTTCGGGCTGCCCGACGCCCAAAAAATTATTTATGCAACCCTCATCTCCGCGCTGGGCATGTTGGCATGCTGGTATTTTGGATGGAGCCACTTAACGCCCCCCCGCGGGGTCATCATGATCAATTTTGTGTTTGCCTCCACCGGATTGATCGGAGTGCGCCTCATGTTCCGACTACTAAGGGAGCGCTACATGGAAAAAATGCCCTTAGGTCGAAAAAAGAAAAGGCTGGCGATTTACGGAGCAGGTTCCGCCGGAGCCGCCTTGGTGGAGGAGCTTCTGGCCCGGCCTAATCTTCGTTTGGACGTTTGTGCCATCTTTGATGATGACCAAAAAAAGGCGCATACCCGATTGCATGGAGTGCCCATTCTGGGTGATTTGGCCAGTTTGCGAAAAAACGCCGGCCAGCTTGATTTGAATGAAGTGATTCTCGCCATGCCCACGGCCGACCCCTCCCGCACCCGGGCCGTGGTGGCGCAGTGCCGGCGCCTCAACCTCCCCGTCCGCACCATTCCCACGATCCACCACGTGGTGAACGGCCATTTGCATCTGGATCGGATCAAGCCGGTGGAGTTCGAGGACTTGCTGGCCCGGGAATCGGTAGAGATGGAGGCCCCAGCCAGCTCGGCTTGGATTAGCGGTCGCAAAGTCCTGGTGACTGGAGCCGGAGGTACGATTGGGGCCGAGCTGGCCCGTCAAATCTGGGCCTGCCATCCCAAAAGCATGGTTCTCATTGAACGAAGTGAGCCGGCACTCTTCGAGATCGAACAGGAGCTGAAAGAGGATGGGGCAGGCAGTGAGGTGATCGCGATTGTGGCCGACGCGGGGGATGA
>Ga0214921_10001425_pt1 | contig 40893 bp, 37 predicted proteins | sample LL1505_MetaG_FD_177992 | JGI IMG/M metagenome (GOLD analysis project Ga0214921, IMG submission 177992) | Freshwater microbial communities from Lake Lanier, Atlanta, Georgia, United States - LL-1505 | ecosystem: Environmental > Aquatic > Freshwater > Lake | place: USA: Georgia | collected...
CTTTTTTATTAGGTAATACCCAGTTAGATGGTTTTATTGAATTATTATTTTCCATTCTAATAATATTATATAAATTAAAAATATTACAATTAAAAAATATAAATAAATTATAATTATAAATGTAATATATTTTTAGTTTTTTTAAATTACTTTTTCTAATGCATATTTACCACAATAGTCTTCATTAAATAAATCTATTTTATTACTCATTTGAGTATTACACTTTTTTATTCTCCGTCTACCAAAAGGAATTGAAATATCTTTTGGTTTTAAATTTGTTATTCAACGTTTGTTATATTTATTATTATATTTATTATTATAATTGTTATAAATTTCATTATATATGGATATTATTTTGGATTTAAATATTTTTATATATAAAATTTTTCTTTTAATATGAGAAAAGTTTAACCCTTTACATAAATATTTTTAATACTACTTAAGGAATCGTGCACTATGTGTATGATTTTAAACATTATTCATGTAAAGGGTTAAAATATATTTCTATCTGTATCTATTTACTATAAAATCACTACGAGGTCTATCTTCATTTACTTTATGCCAATAATCATAATTATGAGAAGTAACCTTTTCTTGTTCAGTAACTTTTTCCTGAGAAGTAACTTCTACTTGTTCAGTAACTTTTTCTTGTTGAGTAACTTTTTCCTGAGAAGTAACCTCTACTTGTTCAGTAACTTTTTCCTGAGAAGTAACCTTTTCTTGAGAAGTAACACTTTCAGAAGTGACTTGAAACTCATTTACTTCTAAATTTTGAGAAGACATATTCAAGAATGATGTTGTGAAATATTATATTTATGATTGATTTATAATGATATTTAATAAATTAACGATATTTAATAAAATAACCATCAATTTTTTTAGATTCATAAAAATATATTTACGTCTTTTTTCATTTCAAATGTAAAATTTTTCTAAAAATAGTTCAAATGACATTTGATACAAATTAAAATAAGGTCTTTTACCATAAGTACTAGTACATTCACTATAATATTTAACACGGTATAAAATAAATATGTTTTTCTCAATTTTTCATTACTCATTATTTTCATCATATTTTTCTTCAAATAATATATGAGCAAAATCATCATCATTAAAATTATATATTTTTATTCTAAAAAGAATAACAGTAACATAAATTCCCTTTACATAAACATTTTATAATACTACTTAAAGAGTAGTATACCATGCGCACTATTTTAATTATTATTCGGGTAAAGGATTAAAAAATATAATTATAAATAAAATATAATTATAAATAAAATATAATTATAAATATATAATACAATTATGAATAAGAATAAAAGCCAAAGAAAAGAAGATTTAATAAAACTTTTAAGTAATTACAAAAATACAATACAAAAAGAATCTTCTAAAAAAAGAATGCTTCCTTTACCTATGATAAGGTTAGTTTCATCTGCAATTAAAAAAAGAGATAGTGGTATCAAAGAAAAACTTTTAAATAATATTATTAAAGAAATAAGTCATCAAGATAATAATAATTTTAATCATACAATGAGTCATAATGTTGGTCATACAAATCATACAATTAGTCATAATGCTAATCATACAGTTAATGATAATAATTATTATAATATAGTATATAATGAAGTATATGTTGATGAGAACGGTCAGCCAGAAATTCGTAATAATGGTAGACCTAAAACTTATAATGATGATAGATTTAATGTTGATATAGCAGATCTTATATTTTCACGAGGATTTTGTAGTTTATTAACTGAAATAAAAAAATATATGAAAGGAATGCCTGATAAATATGAAAATATATACAAATGTAATGTTAATAATAATAAAAATCAAGTTAAATCTATTAAATGTAAAAAGTTTAAAGCACTTTTAATATTTTTAATTAATTTTTTAATAACCAATGAATTGTATGAAATATTAATTAATACATTAGGTGAAACTATATTACAAAATTTTTTATTATATGAAAAATCAAATACACTTTTAAATCAAATGAAAAAATTTTTAACTAAACATACTTTATTACGTAATCCGATAGAATATACTGATGTAAGAAAAGTCTTAAAAAATTTAAAACTATTTGAAATAGATGAAACTAAAAATATACTAACTGTTAATTTTCAATCAATTACTAAATTTATACATTATGGACTAACTCCTTTTTTGAAAGAATATAATTCAAGTATGCATAATGAATGTAATTCTTGTATTAACAATAAAAACCCTAATACTACTAAGGATAAAACAGAATTATTTAAAGTTAATTTTTTAGTAACCATTATTATATTGTATTTTAACCATATTTATGATAATAGAGAAAATTTTACAAAAATTTCTAAAAAAACATTTAATGATATTAAAGGATGGATAATGTTTATTCGTTACTTACCAAGTTGTGTACAACCAGGTATATTGAAAGATGAATGTATTAAACTTGTAGAAGACCCATCTTTTAAAGATTTTATGGGTTTTACAGACATTAGAAAACTATTATATTTTCTTCCTGCTTTTTATACTTCATGTGAAAAAAATAAAAGTACAGTAAACAAAATTATGTCTGAGTTTACAGCTATAAAAAGTAAAATTTTTGCACCCTTTCGAACTCAAAAATAAAATTTAAAAATTTAATATTTTTAATAATATTATGTTAAAAAACAAATAATCTTTTCTATAACAATATAAACATAATATATGAAAATATATTATATATCACTTGGTAGTTTTTGTTATCCTAAGATGGTAATACGTGAAACAGGACGAGAATATGGGGAATCATTACCATTTGATTTTAATTCATCACCGCATTTAACAGGTATAACATCAATATTAAAAGATGTATATGAAAAAAGAGTATATGAAATAGAGTTAAAGGAAATATTACAAATATATAATGAAGATGAATTATCCGTTAGTGAGAAAAACATGTATTTAGTTCATTTTTTTAAAACATGTGATTTATTAAAACATATTAAGGGTGATTCACCCGTTAATGCCAATGAATATATTAAACCATCTAAAATAGAAGACGTAAAAGATAAATTTAAAAAACGATTTTGTCGTCTATATGAAATATTAAATGATCCATCGAATATATTATGTTTTATGAGAATCGAAAATTATGATAATTATGGATGGGAAAATGAATTAAAAGAATTTACTTATATATTATCGTTATTTAAAAATCCAAATAAATATCTAATATATGCACAAAATTTAATACATGATAATCTCGATTATAGACAAACAAATGTATTAAATTATGATTATTATATACCGATTCTTTTTTGTAAACATTATTTTTATGATAAAGAGATGATTGAAAAAAAACATTTATTTATTGGCGTATTGGAATACTTTGAAAACATTATGAATAATTCGAATGTTATAATGATTAAAGATAAAAATAATTTAATTGAAAAGTATTATTTAGATAAAACGACATATACTATTTTTAAAATGAGTAATATAAAATATTTTTCAAAGTTTTATATAATGAATGATGATTTATATATAAATAGTGTTGTAAATGGATATGAAAAATATGTTAAATGTCATTTAATTGATAGTACATATATATATTTATCGGTATAAATTGTATTTAATCTATATATTTGTTGGAAATATTTTATCAATGAAACCGAAATTAGTAATTTTATTAATAGCAATATTAAAACTCGATATATTTTCGATTAATTTATTAAAAAAATCATTTACTTGAGTATTATTATATAAACCGTATTTATCACAACATATTTTTAAAAAGAACAATAGTCTTTTATAGTCGCGTACATTTTTACGCTCTTCTTTTTTTTTAATAATCGACCTATTATTAATTAAATATTTATATTTGTATTGTAGGGTTGACAATATATATAACATCGTTTTTTTATTAAAAATATAAAATTTATAATTATTGTAAATAACAGAATCTTTTAATAAATTTGTTGTATTGGTCGACTTGCGCGAAATCATTATTTCAATCGGCATTACAATATTTTTTAATGTATACTTATCCTTAAAATCATAATAATAATTGTAAATTTCGATAATACCAAAGTTATCATTATCAACAAAATTTTTGGTCATATTTAAGAAACGTATATTTAATTTTATAAAAAACTCCTTTTCAAACAATATTATAAATATAAAGTTATATTCATTATTGTTTGGTTTGTATTTGTATTTATATAAATCAAAATTTTTATTTAATAAATACTTTAAAACATAATTTAGGTCTAATAAATTATTAAAAGGTAATATAAGACTAATTTGTAATGTCATATATTTTGGATTATTTATTGTTAAATAATAAGAATTCATAATATGCATTAAATACGTAATTATTGTTTTAATTGTTACATCTTTTTTGTCAGTAAAAAGAATCATATCAAAATCGGTAGTTGATATAATATCAATTTCATTTTGTTGTAGTGGATTTGTACTATTTAAAAAAGTGTGTAAACGTATGCATGAACCACCTGTAATATATGTTTCTAATTTTTTTTGTTTCATAAATTTTTGAAAATTCGATATTATAGGTAACGATTTATAATATAATAAATCGGAGTCTGTTTTTTTAATAATTATGATTGTATTGTAAAGGTATTTCTTCTTGTTTTTGTATTTTTCTATAAAATTATTATTTACTAATGATGCATCATATTCAGTATATGGAAAATTATTATCATTTAAATACTTAATAATATTTTTAGATGATATATATGATGACATATATTATATTTTAATAATATATATTATAATACATAAAATATAATTCAAAAATATAATTCAAAAATATAAATAATTAAAAATTGACAGTAAAAAAACTAAAATTATTTTTTTTATAGAAATATATTAAAAGCATACACAAATTTTTTTTGTAATTGCTCTTTGCGTTTAATCAAATAACTTTTGAAATGTCGACTTGTGAAAATATTCTTCCTCTAGAACAAAAGCTCAACGTTGGTGCCTATCTTCCTAATCTGTTAGACGATCATGAAAACACTTTTCTTCTTAAGAATAAAATGTTAAGCGTGGTATTACACTACGCTAAAACTAGAACTGATTTAGTCTCTCCTGAAGATTTGGGTTGTTTTGATATGTTATCAAACACAATCATGGTTTGCGAAGATTACATTGGTAAATTAAATGAATACTACAGAAACAGTCCGATTTCGCTTATTATCTATAATCGATTTCAGGATCTGCTTCTTTATGAGAAGAACTTCTTTTCAGAACCATGGTATTGCGCCATTTACAATGATATCGTTTATGTCATAAAGGATGCCCTAAGTGAGATATATGAGATTGATACTTCTCGCTTGGAATTTAGTGGAATTTCGAGACTCTGTTTTTTTGCAGAGGCTCTTTACAATAAGACCACATATTTTTATCAGGTCGCTCCATATGGTTTAAATTTTTATCCTAGGGACTTTTATATTGATGCTAATGCTGATGATGTTTCTGGTATTACTAATCCAGAAGAGGTTTCTTTAGACTCTGTTAAAGAGGAGCCTGTGAAAGTCTATTATGCATACGAAGTTGCGAGTCAACCACTTGTGGAAGAACGTCCTGTATACATTAATGCGAATGAAGTTCCAAGTCAACCACTTGTAGAATTCTATCTTGCAGATGAAAATGTGAACGCAAAACCTGCTGAAGCACAATCTTCTGACGTACAATCTGCTGAAGCACAATCTTCTGACGCACAACCTGCTGAAGCACAACCTGCTGAAGCACAATCTTCTGACGTACAATCTGCTGACACACAATCTGCTGAAGCACAACCTGTGGATGAACATCTTGTAGACGAAGTTGTGGATGAATCTGCGAGTGAACAACCCGAGGAAGAAGATGCGAATAAAGATTTTTGGGAAGATTTTAGAGAGTTAGTTCGAGCTTTAAATGATTCTTCTGAGGAAGATATCAATACACTAATTTTCGATTACCACTGTCTACCTGAAGATCGTAAAAATACTCATCCACTAGACATATTAATATATAAGTTCTACATAGTGGTTATTACACGGGGATGGTTTCTTTACAAGACAGCCCAACACACTAATCCAGAAAAAACAAAACGTCCAATAATAAACCCTGATCAAGCCGATGATGAAACTCACTCTTTTGAAGTCTTTGTTTTACTATTCCGCGCTTTTATTCGTGCGGCAAACTCTTTTCTGAATGGAAATGCTAACAACGGTTCTTATGAATATGTTGCGGAAGATAAATTCAATATGTTGATTGATCCTTATATGGATTATCCAGAAGGTCTTACTCATCAACCGTATTATATGTTTTCTACTTTTAAAATGCAACCATATCGAATTAATACACGCAAACCAAAAGGTACCTTATATAATAGAACTGGGATAATAGCTATAGCTGAAAATGTCCGTAGTTATGAAAAACATCCCCTTTCTACTATAGGAAAAATTTTTGCGCCTTTAAGCAATGGAAAGAGACCAATCATGGTTGATGCTTACAAAAATGATAAGATGTTGATCTTCTTTACTGAAGTGTCTTTTCTGATGCAACCATTTTTAAAAGAAGAGCTTCCGAACATGCAAGTTGAAATTCATAAAAAGAACATTAGGGATTCTAATTGGTGTGTTAATTACTTTCCAAATAAAGGCAATACAAAGACACATTTTTTCCATCACCTTAAATTTACGCCTGAATTTAAACAGGCTATAAGAGTTAGAGATTTCTAAATCGGGGAAGAGAATGAAGGCATGTAATTCTAAATTTTTTTGATTAGATAGTAGTTTTTACCTGTAAGTTTTACCTGTAGTAGACACATAATAAACGCATAATAAATTACGTATAATAGTTATGAAACATATTGAATAAGTTTTTAATTTTTTCTTTACATTTTTAGCATAGTAGTTTAGTATAATTTTTGTAGAAATAATAGACATAATATTAATAAGTATTAAAATAAAAAATTCACACAAAAATGGGCTTTTACAAAAAGCCCCTTATAAATAATAATAATAAAAATTGATTGATTTCATCTATAAGAATAGCTTATACTACAATAAGAGTAAGTTATTTTAATTTATGTAACATCTAAGTAACTTCTCGTAATTTTAGAAAACATAATTCGATAAAACTTTGAATTAAAAATTTTTCATACAAAAATGACTCAAACGCCAGAAATGGATAAAAAGTATTTGTGGGAAATTTTAGGTATAAGCAATACGAAGGAGTTTAATAAAACCGTTTATGACGAAATAACTAAATTTTACATCAAGCGTACACTTAATTTTAGTGAAAAACTAATATTAAGTACAATGATACACAAAATTTACTGTTCTAAGTCAGGTAAATATGAAGATGATTATGTTAAATACTTTCCAAGAGACAAAACGACTGACTTTCTTTCAACAAAATGTTGTGAACAAACATTTGAAACTAAATTTTCAGATGAACTTAGTGCTTTATACATATCTTTAGAATGTGAAATTTCTGAGATAATTAAGACTATAATTCACAATAAGGATGAATTTGAATCATTGCGATTCTTTGAAATCATACCAATATGTATTTTTACTCAATCATTAGTAGAAAAATCAATCCAATCATCCAATGATAAGGTTGAATTAAAAAACATTGATGTTGAACCAGAAATATGTAAAAGTGATGTCAATGATAAGGTGGAAGACACCAGTTTAACACCTAAAGGAAATCTACGAACAATGTCTCGTACATCGAGTATTTCAGATTTTGGAAACGTAGTGGGGTTTTTAGATGATTCTACTCATAGTAGATGTTCATTAACACCTATATCATTTACTCAATTCCCTGCATACATTCAATACAATCAATGTAACTATCCTTCCCAATATATGGTAGGACCACCTGGTATACAAACGAATGTGGCTTTTACACCTATTCCAAACAATATGATTGACCCTAATATGGTAATCATGCCGACTGGAACATACGTTTATCCTATAGGAGAACAATATGTTATACCAGATGAGAATGGGAATGTTTCACCGATTGCGAAAGGATTAAGATTATTTGATTTATATCCAGATTGGTTTAAAATGTTTCTTGAAGAATTTGTTCAGTTGCATCCGTATGAAAAAAAAAATCGTTTACTTGAGTATTATTCTCTTCTAAAAGTAAATAGGATAAATCATCCTATACATATACCACAATTACTATTTTATGCTGTCGTAAACACTCGTTTAGAGTCATTATATAAAATATTAGGGCATGTAGATCCTTTAGAATTACAACTTCCAAATAAAGATGATGAAAGAGCATTTGATGTTTTTACAGCGTTATTCAGTTGTTTTATAGATTTTGTTCATTACACATTACTAAACATCGATGAGTTAAGTCAATGTGATGAAATTCATAAATGGCTTGAATATTATTTGGTAGACCCAAATGATGACAGAGAAAAATGCCCATTTCAAACATATTACCGATTCGGTTTTAAAAAAGAAAAAGGGCGTTTTGTTGTTCCTAAGATAAAACAAAATCAATCAGGTATAATCATTGTTTCTAAACAAATGTATGATACAGGAATATTGTCTAACTTAGGGAACATTTTGTCTGGTCTTGATACAAATATAATACCATCTCTTGAATCATTAAGAGATGATGATGTTATCAAGAATGATCCATGGATTAATCTATGTGTTTTAGTTTCGAAAGAAATGAACCCATTCATTGAAAAATTTCGTGAAGAACAAATAAAAATACACAGGAATAACATTGAAATTTCTAAAACTGAAGAAAATTATATTCCAAATCAAGATGACCCTTCAAAAAAAACAAATTTTCTACCTGAGAAAAAATTTCCGAAGGATTTTATCGATGGAATATGGGAATGCTTTAATTTACACAATAAATTGAACGAATAAATATATTTTATTAAATAGTTAAAATAGTTATTTATTAAATAGTTAGATATAATGTTACATAAATTTACAATAACAACAGTTATAAAAATAAATAATATAAAAAATATGATAAAAATGATTTATGATAAAACATGATAAAAATGATTTATAATAAAATATGATAAAAATGATTTATAATAAAATATGATAAATATGATTTATAATAAAATATGATAAAAATGATAATAACAAAAAGATAATAACTATAAATAAATATGTTTAATAACCGTTTGATATTCCAAAGAATTTTAAAGCCGCATTTGCCGCTTTTTGTTCAGCTTCTTTTTTAGAACGTGCTATACCCTCACCAATAATATTATTATCAATATCTCTTACAAACATATGAAATTTTTTATTAATAATACCATTATCATTAACAGATGTTATTAAAGTTTTTTGTTCATAAATGGGAAATTTACCATTATATGTTTTTTGATAATATCTCATCAATTGGTCTTTATAATTATCATCATTAATAATTAGTTCTGTAATATCTATATTTTTTTCAATTAAATTTATGATAAATTTACTGCATAAATTATATGATTCCGCATGACCCAATGATGTACTGAAATCATTATATAAAGCTCCTACAAAGGCTTCAAATGAATCTTCTAAAATACGTGAATTCTTCCTTCCATTACAAATTACTTCAATGTGTTTTGAAACAATTAGATATTTATCAAAATTTAAATAAAGTGCCAATTTTGATAAAGTTTCTGTTTTAACTAATTTGCTCCTAATTTTTGTTAAAAATCCCTCGCGTTGATTTTTGTAACGTTGATAGAGATAAATAGCGACAACTGATTGAATAATACCATCTCCCAGCCATTCAATTACTTCATTTGAATCATCTTGTAGTCTCATAATATGTTTATAATCACTATTTTCAATATCAAATGCATCAATATTACCATAAAATTTTTCATTTTTCAAAAAATCGTTGTTTTTACAATATGATTTATGAATAAATGCTTGTTGCCATAAATTTAAATTATTAATTTCTATATTGATATCAGCTTTTTTTAAAATAGATTGAATAATTTCTTTAGTAATATAGAAATTATTTTCATTATAAACAGGATATATTTTTTTATCCGCTTTAATCATGTATTCAGTATCATCATTTAATTCAGTTGATGAATCGGAATCAGAATGACTATCATTTATTAAATTGTTTTTTAGTATATTTGTTTTAGATGTTGACATATGTTTTAATGATTATAATATAACTATATTAAATATATTTATTTTTAAATATGAATCATTTTTTTTTAATTTATCATAAAAATGACTTAAAAAGCAATTCGATTATATATAATTATACTTAATTAAATATAAATTATGGAATATTTATTAAAAATAGATAATCGTGAAAAGGATATTATTAAAAAATTTGAAAATCATAATAAATCGACGATTAATAATGAAACAATTAATGTTGAACCAATTAATAATGAAATAATTAATAATGAAGAAATTAATGAATCAATAAATGAAAAAAGAAATTACAAAATAATATATGAAAACTTAGATATTGGCGATATACAGATTATTGATAATTCAACAAAAGAGATAATTATTATAATTGAGCGTAAAACATTAGCTGACCTTTCAGCTTCTATCAAAGATGGTCGATATAAAGAACAAAAAGAGCGTATGATTCATTCTTTAAATAAAAATATTAGAAAAATTGTATTAATCGAAGGAGATAATACTGATAAATTTACATTATCGCAGAAAACTTTAGAAAGTGTTATTATAAATACTATGATACGTGATAATATACATATACATTTAACAAAATCGATTGATGAAACAATTATCTTTATTCAAAACATTATGAAAAATATTATGAAATATTATAATGAATTAAAAGATGAAATTATTAATAATAATCAAAAAGAATATGAGGGAGAACACACATGTAAAACGTCAAAAAAGGATAATTTAACTGTTAAAATGTGTTTTCGTAATATGTTGTCACAAATAACGGGTATATCTACATCAATCGCACAAGTTATAGTAGATAAATATGAAACGATGGAATTATTGTTAAATGAATTAAAAAATGAAACGAGTATTAATGAATTGGCCGATTTAAAACATGGATTGGGACAAAGGAGAATTGGTGAAAAGATAAGTGGAAAAATATATGAATATTTAATAGGGAGTCAATATGTATTGCTTAAACCAGATAAAAAAAATAGGAAGTCTACTGATATAACGAATATTAAAAAGGAAAAAGTAGTTAAAAAAATGAAAAAAAAGAGTGAGATAAATTTAGATTATTATTTAGATTGTATGTCAGATTGTAACCCAAATTATATTCCAGAGTTTAAAAAAGATTTTAATAAGGACATTCAAATAAAACCAAATGGCAATGGAAAATCTTTATTCAATTGAATTATTATAATTTTGACTTAGGATTTTAATAATGTTTTATATGATTTGAAATATATATTTACAAACAACAACCATGCTAATAGAGGCGCCATATAAATTAATATTTTTATAGACTTTGTTGATTTCCAATATTCATTACATACAATAATTGTTAATAAAATAGATAAAAATAGACTAACTACATTTAGAGTATCTACTAATTGTGTAAATCTATTTGTAACAATTGGATAACTTAAAGAAAATATTAAAAACAAAATAATTGATATAGTTCCTGTAGTAAAATATTTATTAGATTCTTTATATAAAAGATAATATGCATATCCGATAAATCCAAATATAATCATCCATATAATTCCAATGATATAACCATATTTAAAATCGTATTTTGGATTTTTTTTAACAACACTTTTATTTAATTCAAATCTATAAATAATTATATTAACAATAACAGCAAAAATAATAGGAATTAATATAAATTTATATGATTCTTTATTTAATCCCATTTTTATTTATTAATATTTATTTATTAATAATATATAAAATTATATAAAATCATATAAAATTATATAAATAATTTAATATAAAATAATAATTATTATAATCATTTAATAAGAATTATGGAAAATAATAATTTAAAAGAAAATAATAATGACTATGATGAAACAATTACAACTTTACAGCCAAATAATGTTAAAAAAGAAATTATTAAAAAGGGGAACCATATATTAGATGACAATCCTTTTTTTAATGGTTTAGATAATGTAATGCAAAATGGAGAATTTAGAAGTTTTTACGATAAATATTTTAAGGATTACAGTGACATAAAAACAGTTGTTCTTTATATGAAATTATATGAAACAATTGAAAAAGAATATAAGAATATTAACGGCGTTGATATAGATAAAGGATTTTTAGCATATATGTTAAAAGAATTAATGTGTAATGACGTTACACGTAAAAACATATTAAAATCGTTTAACGATTTTACAGAGAATAATCAAACAAACAAAAAATATTTATTAGATATATTTGATATGGAACGCATGAATAAAGAATATAAAAAAATATGTTAATGTTTATTTTAATAATAATTTTAATGATAATTTTAATTTTTATTTATATAAAATATTCGTTTAATTACGAAAATTAAAATATATATTTTTAGGTTTTTCAAAAAAAAATATTAGTATATAATATATAATGGGTGTCACTGAAGATTTGAATGCAATTGTTAAAACCTATACTGATTTGTTAACAAGTTTAGGCTTGGGTTATGATTTACAAGTAAACAATACATATACTGCTTATAGTGTAAGTGTTAGTGGAACTCTTTCACAAATAAGATCTATTGTTCCTGCAACTGTTGGAACAGGGGTTTCTTTAGATAATGTTGTATTGGCAGCGGGATATACTGGTTATACTGCATTGAATGTTACATTGGACCCAGTTACTGGTTTGGGTAGCTTAAGAAGTGATTTTTCATATCAACCATAAATTTTATAAAATAAGAATTATTCAAAAATAATAAATTTAATTAGAAAAAATTGATTTGTAAAAAGTCTTACATTTATATGGTTATATCAAATAATAAGTTATCAATTATTTGATAATGGTTATTTTTAAAAAATGTCAATCTCAAATTTTACAAGCGAATTTAAGAAAAAAATTAAAAAAATTATTACAAATTCAAACAGTAGCGACCGTAATAAATATTTAAAGAAATTATTGGAATCACTGAAGAATAAAAAAACATTGGTTCAGGCGATTCTTGAAATAACTGAAACAAATGATGAATTTACACATTCAAAATCATGTGATTCATTGTTAATGTGTTACATACAATTTATTGATAAACGATTTATTTTTTCGAAAGAGGAGATAAAAGATTTATTGAAAAAAGCAGGAATTCTTGGTTCATTATATGATGTATCTTCAAAAACATTTGAAACTATCAACGTAAGAGACTTTATAGAACAATATCATGGAAATAATGATTTTGGCGATTGGCTTGAAACAAGTGCCCATATTGATTTAGATACATTCGAAGATTATGACATTGATTCACGCGATGAATATAAATATTATGAAAAATATTGCGAATATTATGTTGTTAAACAAGAATCTATAGAGTTATATTACAATACAAACCCTTATGAAGAATCTTTTTATGATGATGTTATTTATATTTAGAAATTTATATAATATAAATATTTATATTATATAAAACATAAAAGACATACAATACATAAATCAAGAATAAAATAAAAAATTAATAAAAAATTGATGGATAATAATAATTAAGTTTCAACTTATTATAATTATAATTAAAGAAACACTAATAACAGCATATTTACTACAATGTTATTTACGGAGATTGATTTAGATTCAATTGAACACATGCGGCGATTTGTTAGTTTAGATAGTTATCCTGATAATTATTTAGCAAAGATTTTAGATTTAATCGAAGCGGGACATAGTTTATACTATATACTACACGAACTTACAAAAAACTCTCCTGAAAATGCCCGTTCAAGTACATGTTTATCATTATTAACGTGTCTTAATTGTTGTTTAAATAATGAACCAGTACCTTATTCCTCAGAAGAGTTAAATTATTTACTGGGAAGAGATGGATGTCTCGCATCATATTACGATGCTCCTACTCGAGAATTTCATTCTTACATGGTTTGTGATTTAGTCAAAGCATATGGTTTGAAAGATACGTTTTCTTATTGGTTTACACAGGGTAATAGAAGATGAGGGGATGGTTTTTGAAGAAGAAATTTAAGTATTCATTTTAGGCTTTTTACAATATCACACTGTTATTATTGTACACTTATAAATCAGTAAATCTTAAAAAATTGACAGATAAAATACTTTAATTTTTTTAATCAATATTGAATATAAAAATAAACTGAAATAAATTTAAAAATGTCAACAGAAACATTAATGTCAACAGAAACATTACCACATTGTTATTTATGTGGTATTAAAACAGCACCTAAAGAACAAGTTTCTTCTTTTGGAGGAGAAATATTTATTCGTGATGAAAACGAATATTTTACGTTCTTTGACCCCAATGAGGGTGATAAACTTATACCCTTAGGAAGAATTGTTGATTTCGATGGAAAAAAAGTATTGTGTTGTAGCTTTTACTGCGATCCGTATATTCAATCTTATGGCACTCAAAGACTTAAAAATTATTGTCATTGCACTTTTTGTGGTTCATACACGAATACTATTGATAAACTTGAACCACGCTATATAGCTACTCCATCAGACAAAATAGCCGATGGTATTTCTTCTGAAGAAGATTTTTTCTGGCCAAATCTGGAAGGAATGGGCTTTCCTCCTTCTCCTGTAGGAATATGGATTAAACATGGTGGAAGGGATAAATTATGGTGCAAACAATGCGCTCTACCTGGCTGTGGCGCACTTAAATGTGTATCTTGCAAACGTCCTAATCAAATTCACTATTGTGATCGTTGTAATACACATGGTGCAGATCATCGTGCAAGAAATTGTCCGAATCCCCGTTCTGGTCGTTAAAATGACTGATGTGATCTCAGTGATACAAATAGTACAAATCATCGTGCCCGAAATTGTCCGAATCCCCGTTCTGGTCGTTAAAACAACATAATTATTTATTTTTATCGTAATAGAACTTTTAATAAAACTACTTTTAATAATTCTTTAATTTTTATTTCATTTATTTAATTTATAAAATCTTCCATATAAACTACCGCTCCATAAAAGCAATTAACATGTTTATTATTTTTAAAAATCATCATACGAAATATCAAAATTAGTAGATTCAATCGCGATAGATGATTTTGCATAATCACTAACACGTCTTTCAAAAAAGTTAGTTTTACCATTTAAACTAATCATTTCCATAAAATCAAATGGGTTCTCCGTATTCCATATTTTTTCATATCCCAATTGAACCAATAATCTATCAGAAACAAATTCAATATATTGTTTCATTAAATCCGCATTCATACCAATCATTGCACATGGAATAGATTCTGTTATAAATTCTTTTTCGATTTCAATCGCTTCCTTAAAGATTTCATGAACAACATTTTTATCAACTCTATTTTTAATCATAGAATATAATAAAATCGCATGTTCACAATGTGTTGCTTCATCGCGACTTATTAATTCATTACTAAAAGTAAGCCCTGGCATTAATCCGCGTTTTTTAATCCAATAAATCGCACAAAAACTACCAGAAAAAAATACACCCTCTACAATGGCAAATGCAATAAGTCGAATGGCAAAATTAACCTCTTTATTTTGAATCCATTTATAAGCCCACAATGCTTTTTTAGCAACAGATGGTATATTTTCAATAGAATTAAAAATATGATTTTTTTCATCGCGGTCTTTTATATAAGTATCAATTAATAGACTATATGTTTCACTGTGTATTGATTCATTAAAAATTTGATATGAATAAAACGCCCTTGCCTCTGGAATTTGTATCTCATCCATAAATCGTGCTGCCAAATTTTCCATAATAATTCCATCACTCCCTGCGAAAAATCCAATTATATTTTTAATAAAATATTTTTCATCAGTGCTTAATTTTCCCCAATCATCAATATCCTTCGTTAAATCAATCTCTTGTGTAGTCCAAAATGAACTTTCTGCTTTTTTATACAAATCATATATATCTTTATGAATAATAGGGAACAAGACATATCTTTTACTATTCTCTTTTAATAATAATTCATTGTTATCAGTTTCTTTTCGAATTGTTTTATAGAAATTATTTGTTAAATCCATCTTATAATATATTATATTAACTATATTTTTAACTCAAAAAATTATTAAAGAATTAAATTAAATAATTAAATAATTAGATAATTCGATAATTAGATAATTAGATAAAAATAATTATATAATTAGATAAAAATAATTATATAATTAGATAAAAATAATTATATAATTAGATAAAAATAATTATATAATTAGATAAAAATAATTATATAATTAGATAAAAATAATTATATAAAAATATATGTTTTATTAGGAAACAATAATAATGAATTTTGAAGAACTTGAAAAAAGTATAATATTTAAATATTGGAGAACTTTATCACGAAAATCAATATCTAATATTTTAACAAGTCGTTTTATGAAAAAGCCATATTTGGAAAAGTATATTATTGATATGACAAATATTTTAAATGATAATAATCTAAATAATAAAATAAATGAATATATTGATAAAAATATAATTACAACAGAAGATGTTATACTATTTATTAATAACATTATAGAATTAGAAATAGACGAAAAGAAAAAGTTGGATAAGAAATTTTTAAATAATCCATTTTATGAAGATGACATAAATAAAATATCAATTGATATAATATTATATCAAATAAAATATTTTAGAATATATCAAACAATACATGAATTAATATTTGATAATAAAGAGGAAAATAATGAACATTACTATTTTATATTCTTGTATGTTAAAAACAAACCAAATGAAATAAAACAGTGTTTAAAGAAAAATATAAATTTTTATATATTCTATTATTATTTAAATGATTTATATGAAATATTTAAACGAATTGTCGTATTTTTAAATACAAATGAAATTTTAAAAGAAGATATTTTATCAAGCGAAAATGATATATTTAACGTGTTTTTAAAAAATTTATTTAGTAATTGGTATAATATTTATAAAAATGATATATTAGAAAAAAAAGTGAATGAAAAAATAAGTAAATATATACCTAAAAAAAGTATTTTATCAAAATTAGCATGTTTTTCTACAATAGATTAATTATATTATTAAATATTAAATAATTTTTATTATTATATCTAAATATTTTTAATTTTATTTATTAAACTATTTTCTAAATAGTTTATTTCTAAATGTGCATTTTTTTGGAAGACATCTTGTCTATAAAATTTAATTAATTCATCTTCATTATCTCTAAAATATATTATTTTATTTTTAATATTTTCAATTGATTCTGGGTCTAAATGGTCATAAAATAAAATTCTATTTTTATTAAATATTTTAGTATCAATTTCATCAAATGACCCACAATATATTGGTATAGACCCTGCTAAACAACAATTTAATAATTTTTCTGTAATATATCCTTCTATATTTGTTGTACAGTTTTCAGAACATATATTATATTTAAATTTTTTAATATATTCAACATTTCCAATATTGTTTAATTCTTCATTTGAACAATTATTAAATAAGTTAGACGGACATGTAATATACCCAATATCTTTTATTTTTTGATATAATTCAGTTCGAGTATTTTTTTGATCGTGGGTATTAATTAAAGTAGCAAAATCTTTATTTAAAATATCGCACGATTTAACATAATCATTTACATTATTAAATATATTTTTAGAATCTTTATAATTAAAATACATTAAATAAAGAGGATATTTATATCTATTTTTATTAATATCATTATTAATACATCCTGTTATTAAATCATATTTATTTTCAATATATAAACTGTATATATATTTATAATGTTCAAATCTTTCAATTGGTTCTGATATATAAATAATTTTATAAGAATTTGAATTTAAAATTAAATTATATTCGTTTTCATTTATTGCAGGTCCAATTATTAATATATCTAAATTATCATAATGATACGAAAGTTCAACATCACTATAATTTAATAAACCATTTTTCAAAAAATTATCTTCATTACAAAAACCTTTCCAAAATCCTATAAAGTTATATTTTTTCATTTATTATATAAATATCATTATATTTTTAAATACTATAAATAAATAATATTATTAATTTAAAAATTAAAATTATAATATAATATTTAAATAAAATAATATATGAAAGATTTTGATTGGGAAAAATATTTGAATTATTATGATGATTTAAGAGATATATTATTAAATAAAGAAACAGCAATTAATCATTGGAATAATTATGGACAATATGAAAATAGAATTTATTTTAAAAAATATTTTGACGATTTTGATTGGGAAAAATATTTGAATTATTATGATGATTTAAGAGATACATTATTAAATAAAGAAACAGCAATTAATCATTGGAATAATCATGGACAATATGAAAATAGAATTTATTTTAAAAAATATTTTGACGATTTTGATTGGGAAAAATATTTAAATTATTATGATGATTTAAGAGATATATTATTAAATAAAGAAACAGTAATTAATCATTGGAATAATTATGGACAATATGAAAATAGAATTTATTTTAGAAAATATAATAAAAAATTAGTTTTACCAAATGATTTTAATTGGTTTGAATATATTAATTTATATGATGACTTAAAAAAAAATATTTTTAATGAAAAAGATGCTATTACTCATTATTTAACGAATGGTATTAATGAATGTAGAAATTATAAAACGAATAATATAATTAATTCTATTGATATTATATCTAAAACTCCAAATACTAATAATTATTCAAATGATATTATAATAAGTATGGCATCTATTCCTAGTAGATTTATATCTAATTCTTTTTTAGATGTTATAGATAGTATCAATAATCAAGTTATAAAACCATTATATATTGTTATTAATTTATGTAATACTTATAAAAGATTTATTGATTACGATAAAACTGTTTTAAATAAAAGAATAGATTTTTTAAAAGAAAGATATGATAATATAATAATAAATTTTTCAGAAGATTATGGACCTATTACAAAAATTTTAGGGTTATATCATTTAGATAAAAATATAAAAATAAGTGATAATTCTAAAATTATTATTATAGACGATGACTGGAAATATATAAATTACTTAGTATACTATTATGATTTAGTTTATTCTTTATATAATTGCGATGCTGTTTTTATAGATGAACAACATATAATCGATTGGAATAAAAATATGAAAATATTAAATTATAATGAAATATTTTATGATAATTATCAAAGTATTGTATATGGTTGGTTATCATTTTCTATTAAATATAAATTTATTAAAAAAATATATACATTTTATAATGAAATTATTAAAATTAAAACAGATATATTTAAACATGATGATTTGATACTTACTATATTTTATAAAATTAATAAATTATATACATGTGGAATAAATATTTTTATGAATATACATGAAAGATTAGAATTAGAAAATATTAATGCATTAAGAAATGAAAATGATGTATTTATTTTTAGATATAATTTAGAAAAATATTTTTTTGATTATTATAATATAAATTGTTCATTAAATAAAGATAATAAATTATCAATTGTTAAAAATAAAGATTATGATTATAATTTTATTATAGACAATAATATTGAAATAAGAAAAAATTTATTTAATGTAAATAATGTAGTATATTTACCTGAATTAAATGATTTTCATAATAAACATTTGGATATTAAATATTTTAATGAAAATGTATTTATTTTGACTATAACTAATTTTAATAATAATAATGTTGATATTAATAATATAGTATTAAATATAAATAATACTAATACTAAAATTAATATATATAGTATATTATTATCTAATAAAAAGACATATTTTATTAAAACTAATAATTTATTGTCAAAAATAGAACATAAAAAATATAATTTTAATATTTTCCAAACAAATAATACTAATAATTTAAGTATAAATAAGTATTATTCTATTCTAACTATTTTATCATATTTACCTGATATTAATTATATATTTTTTAATGATGAAAATAGAATTAATTATATAAATAATTATAATTATAAATTATTGTATATATATAATAAATTAAATGTAGGTGCTTATAAATCAGATTTTTTTAGAGCATTATATATTTATTTAAATGGTGGTATTTATTTTGATTGTAAAAATATATTATTTAAAAATATAAATTATTTATTAGAGAAAAATGAATGTTATGCAAAAGATAAATATGATGGTATATGTAATGGATTTATATATTGTTCAACATCATATAACAATAATTTTAAAAAATATATTAATGAAATGATTTATAATATACATAATTCATTATATTTAAGTAGTTCTTTAGAAATAACAGGACCTATATTATTTGGTAAATTTATTCATAATAATATATATATTAAAAATACATTTCATAACGATGATTGGATAAATAGTTATTTTACAGATATAAATACAAATGATATTTTAATAAAAATTTCATATTATAATTATTATGTTGAATCTAATTATTTAAATACAAATCATTATAGTATAATATATAATAATAAATTAGTTTATAAAGAATCTATACATTACAATAAAATAAATTTTATAGATCATATATTATGGATTAATTTAGATAGATCATCTAATAGAATGAAAAATATGATTAATATATTATCTAATATAAATATTCCAAATACAAGAATATCTGCAATAGATGGTAAATATGAAGATGTTAGAAGTTATGTTAATATCGATTATGAAAGAAATATGTCACAATATGAAATTGCATGCACATTAAGTCATATAAAAGCAATAAATTATTTAAATAATTTTAAAGGAGAATACTTTATGATTTGTGAAGATGATGTTTCATTTAATAATATAAATTTATTTAGAGAAAATTTGGAAAATATTATTATTAATTGCCCATCGTTTGATATATTATTATTAAGTAAAATATTTAATCTTGAATTAACTGAATTATATACTGATTGGAATAATTATATTGATAATAAGAATATTCAAATAGCTGGAACTGGGTGTTATATAATATCAAGGAATGGAATAAATAATATTATTAAAAATGCAAGTTATAATTATAATACTTTTAATTTTACTAATAAAAAATTTGATGTAGCCGACATGTATTTATATAAAAAATTAAAAACATATGTTTATAAATACGATTTTATAGGTATTCAAGGGTATGATTCTACAATTCATTCTGACCATGTTGGGTATCAGAATGATTATTTAAAAATACAAAATAAAATAATAATTAATAATTTATTTTAAAAATATAAATATATTGATAAAAATATGTTTATTTTTTAATTATAAAATATTATATATATTTAATTAATAATAAATGAATAAATATATTATAAATTCTGATAATGATAAATTTATAAATACTAATAAAATTATAAATAAAAAAATAAATTTTATAGATCATATTGTATGGATAAATTTAGACAGATCTATTAATAGAAAAGAAAATATGGAAAAAATATTGTTAGATATTGAAATTAAAAATACTCGTATAAATGCGATTGATGGTAAATTAGATGATGTTCGTAATATGATTTGTCCTATAGAAACTAAAATAACAGATTGTGAAATAGCATGTACATTATCACATATAAAAGCTATTAACTATTTAAATAATTTAGAAGGCGATTATTTTATGGTTTGTGAAGATGATATATCATTTAATAATATTTATTTAATAGATGAAGATTTAGAAACAATTATTAAAAATAGTCCAGAATTTGATATATTGTTATTATCAAAAATATATTTTAATAAATTAGATAATAAATATACAAATTGGACTGAAGAAAAAAATAAAAGTAATGATTATTCTACTACTATATGGAGTACAGGATGTTATATAATTTCTAAAAAAGGTGTAAATAAATTATGTAATAAAGTTTCATATGAAAATAATATTTTTGAATTTAATAATAGTTATATTGATGTTGCAGATTTATTTTTATATACAGAATTAAGTACTTATGTTTATAAATATAATTTTATTTGTACAGTAAATGAAGATTCTACTATACATAATGACCATATGGATTATCAGAGAAAATCTGCAGAATATCAATTAGAAGTTATTTATAAAGATTTCATATAAAATAAGATATTATATAATTAAATTTATCGTTTAACCGCTATTTAAAACTGTATAAAAGTGTATAAAATAAATTATATATACTTTCCTTTTTTAATAATTTTTACTAGATACTCAATATAACATTAATTATATTTTTTACTTTTAATTATTAAAAATGTACAGTTTATAAAGGTTAATAGCGGAAAACCATATAAAACTTTTATACAATACTTTTAATACTTTTTAAAAATATATTTCTTGATCCATTATAATCTCTTTTGATAGATATATTACAAACCCTTTACATAAACATTTTATAATACTACTTATAAAATCGTCCACATTGTATTCTATTTTAAATATTATTCATGTAAATTATTAAAGAATCAAAAACATTCCGTCTTATTTTGAAAAATATTTAGGTATAATAGTTAAATAATATTCAGATAAAAAATTAACTATTTATCATCTAATTTTATTTTTAATATTTTTTATTAAAATTTATATTCATAATTATTATTTTTAACTTAACTCTTTACTTTTTTACATAGATATTTTATAATATAACTTAAAAATAGTGAGAATTATAGTTTATTTCTACTTTTATTAAGATAATTTTGTAAAAAAATATATTTATAATATATATAATGATTAATTTAATAACATCTTTTTATCAAAGTAGTAGAACAGACAATATATATATTGAACGTAATAATGAATTATTAGAATCTTTAAAAAAAAATATTGAGTGTCAATCAATAAGTAAAATCCATTTATATGTAGATAATGATAATGAATTAGATATTATAAATTCATTAGAAAATAATCACAAAATAAATATTATATCAATTGGAAAACAGCCATTGTATTCAGATTTATTTGAATATGCATTAAATAATTTAAAAAATGAAATTTGTATGATTTCTAATTCAGATATATATTTACATGAATGTGATATGGATTGTTTAAATAGATTAGATAATAATATTTTTGCTTTAACCCGATATGAATATGATATGTCATCCCCCTTAATAGATTTATATCAAGGTAGTCATGATGTATTTATATTTAGATCACCATTAAGTATTAATTTAGATAATATAAAACATGTACAAAATGTATGGGGGTCTGAAAATTCTGTAATAGATAATTTATGTAATCATGGATATAAAGTATTTAATCCATGTTATCAAATTAAAATAGTACATTTACATAAATCACAGTTAAGAAATGATGATAGAATAAGAATTCCCGGAGGACAATATTTATCTTCCCCAAATATCTATTAAATATTTATTATTAATTCTTAATTTCATTTATTAAATCATTAATATGTCTTTGTGATCTTGATTCATCCGCATAAACATATTCTCCTACAAATTTATATTCTGAACAATATGGTATAGGAAATGTAATTGCATTATCTTCATATTTATTAAAACTTGCATTAATTAAAGAATTATCTTTTATTATTGGATAAATATAGTCTCTTAAAAAATCTTGATCATACATACCTTCGTCATTTTTATTATATTTATCCATTATTAACTTCCATGATTTAATTTCTGAAATTTTTCTTGTTCCAAACATACCAGCTAATATTTCAAAAGTATGATGTGGATGATCTCTCATTATATGAAATAATTTTCCAGAATTTAACCATTCATTTACAGCAATTACCTCTCTGTTCCATATTCTAGTATCTGTGTCGCGTGACATCATTATTTCAACATCTGGTTCATCAATAGCTTCAAATCTCCACATTGCTGGTTTACAATTATTTAAATCACCTTCTTTAAAAATAATTTTTACATTATTAAATTTTTGTAATTGTTTAATAGTTTCTGATGGAACAGTCTCATGATGAATATAAAACCAACATTCAAAATCTGGATAAACTGACTTAGCAATTTCTGCATTTCTAATTGCTCCAACATTATAAGTCTGATTATTACCCCATAAACTAAATGTTATTACTTTCTTCATATAATTATATTAATATATTTTTTTAGAACTATCTAACAAAATATTTAATTGTTTATATACTACATTAAGTTCATCTACTACAGTAGGTTCATATACTACAAAATATTCCTTCCAATAATTATAAGTTTTATAATCATTCGGTGTTCCCCAACATAAATAATTATCAACATCAAAAATCTTTACTTTATAACCCATTTTAATAAGAGGCATTATCATATTATCTACATAAAATTCACCATTTGTTCTATTATTATTTTCATATATATCATTTAGTCCTTCAATAAAATATTGACCTTTTTTAAATAACATTGTTCCAATAATACAATATTTATTAGGATGTTCAGTAAAAGCTTTCTTAATAGAAACATCTTGAATATAATTATTTTCATCAACATGCAACCATGCATACATATGAGGATATAATTTACTTGTAGGATTATTTGAAAAAGACCATATAATAATATCTACATCAGGATCTTCTAAAAGTTCATTATATTTATCAATATCATAATAAACACCATTGTCACAAGCAGATATTAAAACAGGCTTTTCCATTGGAATACCATAATTCTTAAATGCAATTTCACAAGTACAAGCTTGTCCATCAGTAATATAATTAATTCCTATAATTTTCGATTCAGGATAAAAGTCCGTAATCGTTTTGTCAATTTCATATTTTTTAAAATGGTCTTCTTGTCCAATAAATATTTTATTTGATGTTTTGGGTAAACATTCAACTGCTTGTATAATCATAGGTAATCCTTCAACATCAAGTAATGGTTTAGGTGTAAGAAAACCTTCTTTTGAAAAACGGCTTCCAGCACCAGCCATTGGTAGAATAAGTGTTGTTTCATATTTATCTACAAAAGTCTTGTTAAAATCTGGTTTTCTATATAAAAAATAATTCGACCATAATAAATATTCTTCTAAATCTTTAGGAGTTCCCCATTGAAGCATTTTTTTAATTTCAAAAATACCAATTTTTAGTCCATCTTCTTTCATAAGATTATAAACCATACTACAATAAAATTCACCGTTTGTGGAAATATTTTTGTCAATTAATTCTTTAAAATATTTTTTAACAATAGCGCCATTTCTGTAATAATAAGTTCCATTTGATGCATATTCATTCATTTTATTATCAGTAAATGGTTTCTTCTCTTGAATAGCTGAAAAAACTTTACTCCCTTCACTCTCTTCTTTGATAAAAGCATAATTATCAGAACCTAACATATGAGGATGAAATCCAATATAAGATGGAATAGAACCATCTAGTTCTCTTTCCTTAATATCTTTTTTGAAAGAATCATAATCCCATACTGTTCCATAATCACAATAAGATATTATAATATCTTTGTCATCATCATTTATCTCTTCATCTACTATTTGCATTACTGCATCAACAAGGCCTTTTCTATTATTAACCCTTTACATGAATAATATTTAAAATCGTGTGCATGGTGTACGATTCTTTAAGTAGTATTATAAAAATCTTATCTAAAGGGTTAACAGATACTTCATAAATATGTGAATTTGGACAAATTATTAATAATTCATTACGCATTTCTGTTTCTTTTAAATGTTGATCATTACAAATAAAAACAAATTCATCATTTTCTCTATCAAAAAGATTTACAATATGTTCAATGATAGGTTTTCCTTCAACAATTATTAGGGGTTGATTGTTTTAATATATTTCCATTAACAAGTGAATTATATAAAGAAATTAAAAAAAATGATACGAAAATATGTATTGTTTCACCTTAATTACAAAAACAACCATATAAAATAGAAGAATATAGAGATTATATTATAGAAAATAAAATAATTCCTGATATGATATGCTATAAAATATATAATATTATAAATTGGATTTAATATTTTTATTACAAATTATATATTAAAAATTATAATTAAGTATAATTTATAAAATTTTAATATAAAAATATGATAATAATATAATGAAATTAAGTACAGTTTTAGGATCAGTTAATAATAATCCAAAATATTATTTATTTATTCCAAAGCAAATAATATTTTGGAAAAAATTCAATATAAGATTTATTGCAGTTTTTGTTGGAGATACAATTCCAGATGAATTAAAAGAATATTCTGAAAATATAATATTATGGAATAAAAATTTAGATTTAAATAGTGCTTATGTTGCACAAAATATTAGAATGTATTATTCATCATTATTAAATCTACCTGATGATGAAATGGTAATGATTACTGATATGGATATGCTTCCAACTAAAGGAGATTATTATAAAAATGGATTAGAAAATTTTAAAAAAGAAGATTTTATTTATTATAGAAATATTGATGGTAATCAAATATATATGTGTTATAATGCATCACATCCATCAAATTGGTCAAAATTATTTAATATATATAATGAAACTGATATAGAAAATAATATAATAGAAAATTATAATAACAATTATAATGGTATACCTGGTTCAACAGGATGGTTTATAGATCAAGAAATTATGTATAAAAATTTAATAAATTATGAAAATCTTAAAGTTTTAGAAAGGCCTATTAGTAGATTAGAAGTATCTATGTTTAGAGAACATTTAAATAAAAATGAAAATGATTTTTTAAATAAATATGATGATGTTCATTTTCATAGAAGTTATTATGATAATGAAGATATTATATTACATTCTGAAAAACAATTAAATAATTTATATTAAAGACTTTTATTTACAAAAAATAATCTAAATAAAATATAATTATTATAATATGACTATTGAAAATATTTTATTAAATCAATATTTATTATTTAATAATTATAATGAAGAATATATTAACTTTATTTTAACTAATAATTTTATAATATATAATAATTTTAATTTAATTGATTTTAAAGAATACTTTGATATATCAATCATTGAAAATATAACATGGATTTTTAATAATGATAATTATAAAATACCATATTATAATAATAAAAAAATTAATTTTATAAAGGTTACAAATGATATGAATATTTATGACTTAATTTCATCTAATTCTTCATTACCAGATGATGAAATAATTTGTGGTGAGAATATTCAAAATATATGTGATGTTGTTATTGTTACAAATGATACAATAAATTGCAATCCTAATATATATTCTTTTTCAAAAGATATTAAATATATTACAGAATTAGATAATCTTGATAAATATAATAGTATTTTTGTAAAAACTGATATTTTAAATCAATTTTATAATAAATTTGGAAATATGATAGAAAACAAAATAATACTTACACATAATTCTGATATTGAAATAGATGAATCATATATAAAAAACATAGATTTATTATATAAACAATTTTCACAAAATTGTTTATTTAAAAATCCTAAATTAGTACCAATACCTATTGGTATTGAAAATAGACAATGGTTTGATCATGAAACATTTCATAATATAAAAAAAAGTAAAGATATAAAAAAAACAAAAGATTTTTATTTTTTCTTTTCATTAAATACACATCCTTCACGAATAGAATGTTATAATTCATTAAAAAATAAATTAATATGGAATGAAAAAAGAGATAAAGAAAATTATTTTATTGAATTAAAAAAGCATAAATATGCAATATGTCCACGTGGAAATGGTATTGATACACATAGATTATGGGAATGTTTATATTTAGATGTTATTCCAATAGTTATTTCTTCTGATTTTATTAATATTGATAATTTACCAATTATTATATTAAATAACTGGAATGAATTTAATAAAGAAAATATTTTAAATGAATTTAATAATTTAATAAATAGTAAAGTATGTATTAATTATTATTCAAGTTTATTAACATTTCACATAAATAGTTTATAAATAATTACTTAAAGAATTATTATTCAATACGAATAATTTTTAATATTATTTTAATAAAAATTATTTTTTCTAATTATTATTAATAAAATTATTTATGTTATTACTACATAAATTTTTTATATTTTCATTTATTTTTTCATCTGACCAATACCACCATTTTATTTCTAATAATTTATCTATCATAGTTTTATCAAATCTATACTTAATTAATTTTGACGGATTACCTCCATTAATTGTATAAGGTTCAATATTTTTTACAACATGACTATTATTAGCAATTACTGCACCATCACCAATTGTTACACCAGACATTATTGTAACATTATTACCTATCCATACATCATTACCTATTATTACATTACCTTTTGTTGAAGGATGTCCTTCTCCATTAAATGTATTAAAAATATGTGTATTAATATGTCCGAATGGATAAGTTGTTATCCAATAAGTCCTATGATTTCCTCCAAGATATATATTTATGTTTGCACCTAATGAACAAAAATTACCAATAACACATTCTGCATTAGGATTAGACCATATAATATTAGGTGTTCCATATGTATATTTTCCAGTTGTAGTCATTATATTATATTATATATAAATATATTAAATTATTTAGTATTATATAATTATATAATTATAAATTATATATGAAAACAACACTAATTGCTGGTGGTGCAGGATTTATAGGAAGACATTTATGTAAAGAATTATTAAATAATAATAACAAAATTATATGCATAGATAATTTAGTTACAGGAAATTTAGATAATATTAATGAATTTATTAATAATGATAATTTTATATTTATAAATTGTGATATAAGATATGATATTATATTAGGAGATAATATAGAAAATATAGATGAAATTTATAATTTTGCATGTATAGCAAGTCCTGATAAATATAAAATATATTCTATTGAAACATTACAAACATGTTTTATTGGAACAGAAAATTTATTAAAATTAGCAATTAAATATAATTCTAAATTTTTATTTGCATCTACATCCGAAATTTATGGAGATCCATTAATACATCCACAACCAGAATCATATTATGGTAATGTTAATACAGTAGGTGAAAGAAGTTGCTATGATGAAGGAAAAAGAGTTGGAGAAACATTAGTATATGAATATAGGAAAAAATTTAATTTAGATGCTAAAATTATAAGAATTTTTAATACATATGGTCCATATATGAATATTAATGATGGTCGTGTTATAACAAATTTTATAAATCAAATTAAAAATAATGAAAAAATAAAAATATATGGTGATGGAACACAAACAAGAAGTTTTTGTTATATAGATGATTTGGTTAATGGTATAATTAATATGATGAATTCAACTGAAATAGGTCCTATAAATTTAGGAAATCCTAATTGCGAATTTACATTAAACGATTTAGTAAAAATATATGAAAAAATAATTAATAAAAAATTAGATATTGAGTATCTAAATTCTACAGAAAATGACCCTAAACAAAGAAAACCTAATATAAATAAAGCTATTGAAAAAATAAATTTTAAACCAATTGTTGATATAGAAGATGGTTTAAGAAAAACTATAAAATTTTATAATTATAATTTTTTTATAAAAACTTGACTGTCTTTTTCACCTAAATAATTTATTCTTTTATTATAACCAGATAAAAAACTATCTATACCTTTTTGTGTTAAATCCGGACCTCCCCATCCATAATCATCAAATATCATTATACCATTATGTTTTAATTTTCTAAAACTTAAAACTGCATCTTCTAATACATATTCTGGTTCATGATTTCCATCTATATAAATAATATCAAAAAACTCATCTTTAAATTTAGGAATCTCATTATTAGAATATCCACGATTTATTACTATTTTATCTTTAACTCCTGAATTTTCAATATTATTAATAAATGAGTTATAAATGGTTTGTTGTTGATCTTTATATTCAGGATATTCATCATAATCTTCCCATGGATCTATACAATATAATTTACTATCAGCGTGTAATCCATAAGTGTTTGCAACTGATAAAATATTAGCGCCATAAAATGTACCTATTTCTAAATAGTTTATTGGTTTATCAGTATAATCATTTATATTAACATTGTTAAACCAATTATCTGCTAATCTATATTGAGTTCCAATAAAATTATTTAACATATATTATATATAGATTATTTTTTTTATATTAAATAAATAATTTATAACATCAATTAAATAATTATATAAAACGTGTAATATTTTAAATATTATTAGATAAATAGTTAATATAATAAATCATATAATTTATTCATTATATCTAATGTTAAATTATGAAAATCATCTGATTTACATCTGTAATGAAATATATCAGTTTCTTTATTATATAAAAATATATTATCTATTTTATCTATATCAATCCTATTAATAAAATCTATTTTATATTTTTTTGTTAAAATTATTGCAATAGTTACATCATCTAAATAATCATTAATATTTATTGTTCTATCATAACTTATTAAGAAATTACAAGCATTTTTTGAAATAAAAAATCCAGAACCAGATGCAAAATTAATATTATTATAATTTCCGATTACTCCACCATATTCAATATGATTATTAGAAATAAAATTATACATTTTATCTAAGTTTAAGAAAGATGATAAATTTGTTCTATATATATAGTCGAAATCAAAATTATTTAAACAATATTGAATACTTTTAATAGTTTTATTAAAAATTCCTGGTGAATATGTTTCTATATCTTTAATATATATTGTATTTAAATTTTTATTAAAATAAATATCATTTTCAATATTTATGTCACATTTTATAAAAAATGACATAATATTTGGATGTTTATTCATATATTTTCTCCAAATATTCTGCATTTCTATATATTTATTTGAATTTTCAGTTGCTATTATTAAAATAATAATATTCATATTAATTATTAATATTATTTTAATTTTATATAAATATAATAATAATTATTTTATTTATTAACTATTTATATAAATATTTATTAAGTAAAAGATTAAAACATATTTTAAAATTTATTATATAAAAATGTTCTAAATTTTTATGTATTTTTCAATAAATTAATTATTTAACTATTTTAATTGTAATATTATATTATTTATTTATTTTTTAATTATTTTTTACCAATAATAGTTAATCCATTATTATTAGTAAATCTTTTAACTAAATACCAATCAGTGTTATTTTCTAAAAATTCTTCTATTGCTAACCACAAACCTTTATATATTTCATCAATTGGTATTCCTGTATCAACACTTTGTTTATTTATATCCCAATTATTTCTAACACTTTCACCTATTTCTCCATCAACAGTTGTATCGTGCATTATAATATATTTTTTAGTTATTTTACTAAATTTATCTAATTCTCGTTTTAATTGACCATAAATATGCCATGTATCAATAAATGTAATATCATAGTTTTCATATATATCAATTAATAAATTATTTTTCCATATACAATCTATTTCAATATTAAAAGATTTAGTTGCATCTAATAATTCATCAATATTACATATATTTATATCATTGCATAATAATTTTTTTTTAATACCATTATTATTATTTAATAGCCCGTATACAAACGCCCATGATGAAATACATCCTCTTACTCCTGTTTCAAATACAGAATTACATTCAGACGAGTATTGATATAAAGTTATTAAATGTTCTTGAATATCAGATGAATCTTGCGCAGGACTTAAAGCATTTTGTTGAAGTAATTCAAATTTTGTTTTTATAAATTCCATAATATTATATAATATTATATAATATTATATAATATTATATTATATTATTAAATTAAATCTTAAAAATAAATAAATTATCTATAATAAATTATTTTTAATCCTTTACATAAACATTTTATAATATATACTACTTAAATAATCGTGTACTATTTGCACGATTTTAAATATTATTTAGATAAAGGGTTAAATTAGTTTATATAAAAATCAAATAAATACAATAAAATATTTCTTTATAATAATTACTTTTAAATATACTCTCATTTTCTTCAAATATATTATTTATAATATTATTTTCAATATATATACTACAGGTAAGAAAGTTTAAAAATCTCAGTTTTTAATCTTTAATTTTTAATCTTTAATCTTTTCATAACAATTAAGTGTATACGCCTATCCTATATTTCAAAGCTCGTAACTTTTAATACATTTTATAACTTCTTTCAATTTTTTCTGGTTTTTACCATTCTTTATATAAGAATTAAAAATTTTTGTGTAGTTATTAACTACATTTCTGTCTCTATTTATACATCCAATTACTTTATCTTTCTCCTTTAGGATTAGTACAGAATGTATTTTTTTATTTGTTTTTATCTATCATATTTTCTATTTTCTCATTTGTTCTATAATTTAAACATGATGTTCTAAACTCATCCATTACAAGCATTTTAAAATTATTATTTAATAGTCTTTTTAAACCTAAACATGGTGATGATATCATATTTCTCATTTGATAAGAAATCGACCAATTACCTATTATTATTAATGGTTCTTTTTTAATATCTTTTTTATTTATTTTATACATTTTATTTATATTATTTATTAATTTCTGTTCACTTCTTTGTTTATTTATAAATACTCTCATTTTAAACTTTTTAAATATATCATTTAAATAAAATTCTTCAATATCATTATTAATATTCTCTTTTAAATTAATATATTCTTTAAACTTATTAAAATTAACACTTTTTGAGTTATAATTATTTAAAAAGTGATTCTTTTTCAACTATTCCATTTTCTATTATTAATTTTTTTATAATATTTTAGTATTTTAAACATTGTGTTTCATAAAATCTTTGTTTAATTCTATTTTTAAAAATATTATTTTTATTATTAATCCATTTAGATATTGTATGTCTTGAAATTTTAATGTTATATTTATTATTAATTAATTTATAAATTTTTGAATAATATATTTTTATATTTTTAATGTTATTTTCATAATGTATATCTAAAACAATTTTAACAACATCTGAATTAAATATTATATTAAAAATATAGATATTTATATAGTTTTTTATAAAAGAATATAATTAAAATATTTTATAAATTAATAATTTATAAAAAACTAAGATTTTTAAACTTTCTTACATGTATTTTATATAAAAATTCTTTATTAAATTTATATAAAAAATTCGTATCTTTATTTGGATAATTTATTAATAATTTTATTGTTGGATTTGATTCTTTTAATACTAATTATGTATATAAATAAGGTATAGTATCATATATAAAATGATAATAATTGTCAAAATTATAAATAAAGAAAAATACTTCATCCTTTATAATTATATTAGAATCATCATATTTGATTATTGATTTTGAATCTTCATAAATATTATTATCATAAAAACTATCTTTATTTAAGGACATTACTTTTTCATCATATGGTGAATATAATAATTTTAAATTATTGTTGTCTGAATATAATAAAACGTTTGGATAGTAATGGTTTCTTCCAGTTATTAATACATTTTTTAATATAGAATATCCAATATTTCTTTGATTTTCATCTATTCCTTTTACTTCAGTAAAATCACTATTTTTAAAAGATAATATATTCATATATAATATCTTTTCATAATTTCTTATAATTTTAGACTAAATAATTTTATTTTATTTATATTTTTCTAAATTTTTCTTGTTCCATATTTTGTAAATATTTTGTATCATCAATTATTTTTAAATTATCATAACTATAATCGCACAATATTTTATATTTATCCAATAATTCAATAATATAATAACATTTTTGTAAAGTATCTCCTACAACAAATACACCATTTTTATAAATTATAATATTTGCCTTGTAATCAATATTACTCAATTCATCTGTAATACATATTTTTTCAATAAATATTGCTAAATCTGGAAAACAATACTTAATATTATATAAAATATCAGTTGGGAAACTTATATTTCTTACAACAACTGATTTACCAAAATTATTAAATATACTTTTTTGAATAAAAAAAGATTGATATTCTTTATCAAACGCATTATTCAATAAATCATTAAAATATTCATAAATAAATTCATACATTTCAATAATTTTTAAATAATTATCGTTCGTTATAACCATTCCATGATTTTCTAAAAAATATATATCAGTCTCATCATCATAAAAACTCTTAATACTTTCTGATAGTTTTATTCCGGGTGGAATATAAGGGATTACCTTATAATAATAGGGAAAATTCCTCAAATGATATTTTTCATTTCTACAAAAAAATATATTCGCCAATGTAAAATGAATATGAACAGTATATTTTTTCATAAATGAATGAAAAAACGTTTCCATAGATGGTATTTTATGACCAATTATTTTAGTATTTTTTAATTCCAAATCCTTTTTAACATCTAATAACTCTAAACACATTTTATTATTAGCTAAACAATATCCATCATTATATGCTATATTCCCCAAAACTGAACCAGACGATTTAATAAAAATAATGTCATTCAATTTAATTGATATATTTCCACCTGGTCCTTGTACATTTAAATTAGACTGCCCAAAATATTTTGATAAAAATATTAATTGATTTGTTGTTTTAAAATATTCTTTAAAAAAGTTATATAATACATTATAATCTGTAAATTCAATATACTTATCGTTTAAATTAATAAAGTTGTTTTTATTATTATTTTTTAAAAAGTAAAATGGTAAAATATTTAATTTCAATGATGGTTCAATATCATGTTCAAAATTATCACCTATATAAGCAATATATTGAAAGTCAGTTTTTGATACATTATTTAGTTTATATATTATTGTTAAAAATGGATTTATATTGGGTTTTTCTTCACCACATTCATCTGTAGTTTGAATAACATCAATATAATCTAATAGCCCTGATATTAATAATTTATTATATTGCTGATGAAAAATATTATTTGATAATATTCCTATCTTAATATTATTATTTTTTAAAAATTTAAATAATTCAATAACATTATCATATAATTTAAAAAATATATTAAATTCATTATTATACAAATCTAAATATTTATCGATAAATTTAGGTGAAACACTCAATGATTCAAATAGTTGTTTAATATATATAATTTTATTAAATTTATTTGAATAATTATTTGATAATTTTATATTTTTATTGATTAAATTATATGATTGTTTAATAATATTTATATCAATATTAAAATCATATGATAATGAATTAAATAATTTATCTAATGCTGAATTATTACAAATATCATAGTCATATAATGTATTATCAAAATCAAATATTATAGAATTTATCATTTTAAATAATTAATAATATGAATTTCTTTTTATATACAATTTATTAATTACAATTTATTAATTACAATTTATTATTTACAATTTATTATTTATTCTAATTATTATTTATAAAATCATTTTTAATAACATTTAATTGAAAATCGACTGATTGACGATAAAAAGTTAAATTACTATCCATTGTGCTTTCTTGATCAATTGATGTTATATAATTATATTTATAAACATATGTTTTTAGATTTTTATATATAAATTTGTCTGAAACATCAAATTCTATATTAGGATTTAATAAAAGTTTTTCATCAATATAATTGCATACATTATTTATAAAATTATCAATACCTTTATTTGATATTATATAAGATACTGCACCATATATAGTTGTTCCTTTATTATAATATTCATTCCAATCTGCATATATTTCAGTAATAGTATCATATGATGTCTTATATATCATTAAAATATCAAAATCTTTTGGTGCATTATCAATAATATATTTTAAATCAATATTATTTGGGAAATACTCTATATTATTAAGCGATATATCATCTTCACATATCATAAAATAATCACCATCTTCATTTTTTAAAGATAATATTGCTTTAATGTGTGATAAAGTACATGCTATTTGTTTATTACTTAATGAACCATGCATTTTAAAATTATTTATTTCATTAATTAAATTACTTTTTCTTCCATCAATTGCATTAATACGAATATTTGGAATATTTATATTTTTCAAAAGTTCATTCATATAATTTGCTCTATCATTTGATTCTTCTAAATTAATCCATACTATTTTACTTATTCCATTTATTTTAGATGAAGAGTTTATATTAAAATCGAATGCCATAATTTATTAATAATCTTTTATTAGTTACTTATATAAAAAAATAATAATATATAACCTAATAAATGTTATTTATACGTTTATTATATTTTACGTTTATTATAAATAAATATTTATAAATAATTACATTAAATAAAAATAAGTGTCATGACTGAATTTATAAAAAAAAAAGTAATATTATTTGATGTAGATGGAACACTTGTTGAATCAGGATGTATAATAAATAATGAAATGTCTATAACATTAAATAACCTTAAAAAAAATGGATATGAGATTGGAATTGTAGGTGGTGGAAAATTAGATAAAATATTATTACAAATGGATAATAAAGTTATATTTGAACATTATTTCTCAGAATGTGGGTGTGTTTATCATAAAATAGATGAAAATAATAACAATAATATCAATAAAATCGAACTAATAAATATATGTAGTAAAAATATTAGAGAACATTATTTATATGATAATATAAATATTTTAATTAAAAAATGCTTAGATTTTTTATCAAAAGTTGATTATACATTATCTGGTCATTTTATAGATTTACGTAATGGTATTATATATGTGTCTTTAATTGGACTTAGTGCAAATCAGGATGAAAGAGAATATTTTATGAAATTAGATAAAAATTTTAATTATAGGAAAAGATTGATTAAAATATTGGAAGAAAAATTAGACGAAATGTGTTGTAATAATAAAATAGACGTTGTTGAAGGTGGATCTGTAGGAATAGCAATATATCCAAGTGAATTTGATAAAGTGCAGGTTTTAGATTTATTTGATAAAGATATCTATGATGAAATTATATACTTTGGAGATAAATATAACTATGGAGGGAATGATTATAAAATATTAAATCACAAAAGAGTAATTGGACATAAAACGGATTCACCTGAAATGACAAATGAATTATTAAAAAAATATTATTTGAAATTATTTTAACATGTCAAAATAATTTAATTTCTCTAAAATAATATTATAAAACAACAATATTATAAAACATAATTTTTATAAAAATTATATTATTATAATTTAATATAATAATATAATAATATATAATAATATATAATAATATCTAATAAAATAAATATAGGATGTGTGGAATATTTGGAATATTAACAAAACATAAAATTAAAAAATTAAGACAAATTATTATAAATGGATTAGTACAATTACAAAATCGTGGTTATGATTCATCTGGTATTTGTGTTTTAAATAATAATGAATTTGAAATAAATAAATATGCATCAACAAATGAAAAATCATCTTTAGAAAAATTAACTTCTTTAGAATTAGATAATGATAATAATAAACTTTCAATAGGAATTGGACATAATCGTTGGGCAACACATGGTGCAAAAAATGATATAAATGCGCATCCGCATATATCAAATGATAAAACATTTGTATTAGTGCATAATGGAATAATTGAAAATTACCAATATTTAAAAGATATGTTATTAAATAATGGATTTACATTTTATTCACAAACAGATACTGAAGTAATTGTTAATTTAATATCATATAACTACAATAATATTATTTTAAATAAAAAAATATCAAACAATAATGAGTTAAAAAATAATATATTAAACAATAATGAATTTAATGATGATATTGAAAAAGCAATAAGTAAAAGTATAAATGAAATGGATGGAACATATGGTATAATTTTAATACATAAACATAACCCCAATAAATTGTATTGTGTTAGAAATGGAAGTCCATTATTAATAGGATGTAATGATGATAGTGTAATTATAACATCGGAACAGAGCGGTTTTTGTAATATGGTAAATACATATATAACATTAAATAATGATGATATATGTATAATTAGTACTGATTATAAAGATAAATTATTAATTGATACAAATCATAAATATATTGAAAAAAAAATAACATTAACAAATTATGATTTAACACCAGAACCTTTTCAACATTGGACAATTAAAGAGATATATGAACAAGAAAAAACCGTACTAAATAGTTTTAATAGAGGCGGTAGAATAAAAAATGATTCAGAGGTTAAATTAGGAGGCCTTGAGGAAAATATAGATATTTTGAAAAAAATAAAGAATATAATATTACTTGGTTGTGGGACATCATATCACGCGGGTTTATATGGATTGCATTATTTGAAAAATTTATGTAATTTTAATACTGTAAATTTATATGATGGGGCGGATTTTAATATATTAGATGTTCCAAAAGAAGGTAAAACAGCATTAATATTAATATCACAATCTGGTGAAACACGTGATTTATATAGATGTGTAGAAATAGCGAAGGATAATAATATATTTACAATAGGTGTAATAAATGTTGTTGATTCATTGATTGCACGAGAAGTAGATTGTGGAGTATATTGTAACGCAGGGCGTGAAATGGGAGTAGCATCAACAAAAGCATTTACAAGTCAAGTTGTATGTTTATCATTGATAGCTGTATGGTTTTCACAAGTAGAAGGAATTAATGAAATAAAACGAAAGAATATATTAAAAGATTTAAAAAATCTAAGTAATGATATAAAATATACATTAAATGATATTAAAGATAATATAATTAGAATTTCATCTAAATTAAAGTCATATGATAATTTATTTTTATTAGGTAAAGGAACTGATGAAGCTGTTGCAAAAGAAGGTTCATTAAAAATAAAAGAGATATCATATATACATTCAGAAGGATATTCTGCGAGTGCATTAAAACATGGACCATTTGCATTATTAGATGAAAGATTTCCAGTAATATTATTAAATTCTATTGAAGAATATAATTCAAAAGTATATAACTGTTTTGAAGAAGTACATTCAAGAAATTCACCTGTTTATATGATAACAAACAATGAAAATATAGTTTTAAAAAGAGAATGTGAAATTATTAAAGTGCGATATAATAAAAGTTATTCGTCGTTATTATGTATAATACCATTACAATTAATTGCGTATTATATTTCTATTAATAAAAATATTAATCCAGATATACCTAAGAATCTGGCAAAAGTTGTAACGGTTGAATAGTATATAATTTTCGATTTTTAAAAAATAAAATTATAATAATAAATTTATAAATAATAAATTTATAAATAATGGTTTAATTTCTATTAATTTTATTATTATTAATATTTAATAATAGGTATTTAATAAATGAATAATAATTCAAATGAATTTGATTGGAAATTTTATGTTAATTATTATAAAGATTTAAAAGATAATGGTATAAATGATGAAAGTAGTGCAATGAGGCATTGGCAAATGCATGGACAAAATGAAAATAGATTTATTAATGAAACACAATGTGAAGGATTAGATAAATTTGATTGGAAATATTATATAACTAAATATCCAGATTTATTAAAAGATGGAATAGCAAATAGAATAAGTGCATACAAACACTGGTTAGAATATGGTAAAAATGAACTACGGTTTAATAATAAAGATACTGAAAATATGTATAAAACATTTAATTGGAAATTTTATTTAAACGCATATGTAGATTTAAAAAATTCAAATATAAAAACACGAGAAGAAGCTTTTCGACATTGGATTCAACGTGGTATGAATGAAAAAAGATATGTAAAAAAATATATTGATTTTGATTGGAAATATTATATTAATTATTATAATTTACATGAAAATAAAAAAATTGAAACTTATCACGACGCCATGGAACATTTTTTAAATAATCAGGAAAATCATCCATTTATTAATAAAAATATAGAAGAAGACTATAAAATATTTGATTGGGAAAAATATATATCATATTATGAAATTAATGAACAAAATAAAGATAATGCATATAACTACTGGATAAATACAGGAAAATATATGGGACATATATTTTTTAAAAATGATGAAATTACATTTAATGAAGAGAATGAAACCGTTATAAATAAGTGTGGAATTGCCATAAGTGTATACAGTAATAATACAACACCTATAGGTAGAATATTATGTAGTAAGATATGTTTAAATTCAATCGTACAAAGATTTAAGAATAGTATTATAATAATTGTAATTGATGGTTCTATTGAAGATAATCATTTAAAATTCATCGAAGAATTAGAGAAAAATAATTGGAATGTTCAAGTTTATATGAATAATACAAATTTTGGAATATCTAAGACGAAGAATATATGTATAAAATTATTAGAGGAATATGATATTGATTATGTATGTTTATTAGACGATGATATTGAAATAATAAATGATTTTTCAGATTATGTAAAAGATGTTTTTGAAAAAGTACCAGATATACCACTCCTTTCAAATTATAATCCATATTTAAGCTATAGTATAAACAATAATTATTTAGTAAAATTCATTGAAACAAATCATTATTTTGGAAATCTAATAATAATTAATAAACCATTTATTAAAAAATATGGATATATGGCAGAGTTTGAATATAAATGGGGCGATGAGCATGTAGAATTTACACATAGATATTTAGACACAACACCTTATAAAAATTTTGCATTAAATTTTGATAATTACATAATAAATGAACAAATTATTAATGGTAAAAGTACATTACATATGCATTCTATAAATATTAATTCAATAGAGATGAATAAGAATCATGAGAAGATGATAGAATTATTAAAAGATATAAAATATATCGATTTTCCATTTGATACAACTAATACAACAGAAATTAAAAGAATATATACTTAAGACATAGAAAAATAAAAAATTATAATTTATAAATTAATTATTTAATTCATAAATTTATATTAAACATAAGTATTTAATAATATGTTTAGTTTTTATTAAAATAATATAATCTATATATGTAAT
>Ga0214921_10001426_pt1 | contig 40892 bp, 48 predicted proteins | sample LL1505_MetaG_FD_177992 | JGI IMG/M metagenome (GOLD analysis project Ga0214921, IMG submission 177992) | Freshwater microbial communities from Lake Lanier, Atlanta, Georgia, United States - LL-1505 | ecosystem: Environmental > Aquatic > Freshwater > Lake | place: USA: Georgia | collected...
GCTACATCTGGAAGTGCAACCGCAGGTACCCCTTCTGGAAACTCCTTACGAATTACTGTTTCGGGACTTTCATCTGGCCAGAGCGCAACTATCTCGATCTCTACTTCTCGATCAGGGTATGCAGATGGAAGTGGTTCTCGTACAGGAACTGCAAAGATTTCAGCGCTAACTCCTACTAGTGGCACTCCGGGCAAATGGAATTCTTCTGCAATTTCAGATGACGGTCAGTACGTTCTGGTTGCAGGCGTAAATTCAAAACTTTTCGTATCACCAAACAATGGAGTCGACTGGGATGAAGTCTCGTCTGCGAGATCATGGACCTCTGTAGCCACATCGAGCGACGGTCAGAAAATGTTGGCAGGAGCTGTGAATTCAAAATTATATGTCTCGACTAATTATGGGGCGACGTGGATTAGCAAAGCAGTAAGTAAAAATTGGCGCGCAGTAGCAATGAGCGCAAGTGGAAACACTTTGTACGGTGCCGTAGTTAACGGATTTATTTTTAAATCAATAAACGCAGGTACAAGTTGGAGTCAAATTGGTAGCAAGCAAAACTGGAGAGCTCTTGCTACATCTCAAAATGGTCAAGTAGTTATTGCAGCGGCCTATGGTGGGACGCTCTACGTTTCAGCTGATTCAGGATCGACTTGGGCATCTCGAGAAAGTGCTCGAAATTGGTCCGCGGTATCTATCGCTGACGACGGCACTGTGATGGTGGCGTCTGTTGCTGGCGGTGGCGCATACATTTCAACTGATAGTGGAGTTACTTGGAATGCCATTCCAGGTGTTGATAAAAAAACTTGGAACACGGTTTCGTGTAATTCTACGTGTTCAAAATTTGCCCTAGGTAGCGTTTCGGGAAATCTCTATTTGTTGTCAATCCAAGGTGAAAAAATCGTCGATGTAAGTAATCTTTCAAAATTGAGCACAGTCACGCTTAACAGTCTGGGTACTCAGATCATCGCCGGTGCGACATCGGGTGGATTGCGAAGAAGCGTGGACTCTGGCGTCAATTGGAGCCAAATTACAAGAATTGCGCTTTAAAAATGAGGTGGGAAGTGGTCTGTTTTATGAGAACATCCCTTCGAGCATGCCAACTAATCATGGATGTAGAGTAAAATTAAGCCATGAAAAACTCAAAAATACTAAGTAAATTTAGTGATGGAGTTTCTCGATTCAAAAAATTGTTGAACAGAGGCCCTGAAGTTCAGACTGAAACTGAAATTATTTCTGAAGCAAAATTAGCGGGTAAGCATCGGCGAAACGTTGTAATAACTTTAATTATTCCGGTTTTGTTTTTTGGTGCGATCTCACTTGGTTTAGATCGTCCACAAAAAGCCAAAGAAGTTCCATGTCAAGGTGTAACTAGCCAATTTACATTGACAGAACAGCCAGTAATTATTCCAGCAGGTACATCACGCGCAATTAAAGGTCCTGAGGGTTACTCAATGATGCGCACTTACTCTGTGGCTGGGCAAGCTCTCGACACAATTCCTTTGGGTTACACAGATACAACAAAACCAAGTTCAGATCTTCGCGCAATACCGTTAACAGATATTGTTAAACTGACTGATGATGCAGATCTTGAAGCACAACTTCGGCAAGTGCGAAATCTTGCATACGCAGTTCGATACAACGGAGAAATTGCATCTGCAATTCTTTCGATGACAGCACGTGAAGGAACAGTTGCAACTTGGATTGCGGCACAAAGATTATTAGGCGTTGATGCAGATTTCTTCCATAACGAACCAACTGTTAGTGATCTTGCTGATTCAATCGCTGGATCAGCTAGCACAGGTGCGTGGCCATTTGACGATGTTGGACCTGGAGCACTTGCATCTACTGCAACCATTGATGGCGATGCACTACATGTATACGTAATTACCACTCGCGAAGGCTTTGACAAAGATGATGTAACTAAAGGTAAAAATCTAGAAAAATCAGTTAGCCAAGCCGCAAAGAATCAAAGAATTACCGTTACTTACCCTGGTGGTGAAGTTCGTGGAGTCACCTCAAATAATGGTGATGTTTGTATCCCAGTTCCATGGACAACAGGCAAGAACTTGCCTCAGCTTCGGGTTACTTGGCAGATGACTGTTCCTGCCGGAACCATTCTTTTTAACTCGAAAGAGTTCACAACTGGAGATCGCTACGCGCTCCTTGATAACGCAGAAATTACTTTAAATGCAATAGCCCTACCTGTTGCAGCCTCTGTGATTTGGAGTTCGACCTCATGAGCGATGACCTAAACAAAAACGATTTAGATAACAATGGAATTGACGATGAGATTGATGATCTAAAAGAAAATCTCGAAGAGATGCAAGAAGAGATGCAAGAGCGGATCGAAAAGCTGACTCTCGCTCAACGCTCTAGATCTATTGGTGCGATCTCTGGTTTGATGCAAGAAAATATGACGCAGTTAGTTTCATTTGCTGGCGTCCTTTATCTTTTAACTCGACTTATTGCGATCAGTGGTCGTTCTGCCCCAACCGCACTTTCATTTTTATCAGCCCAAGGAATCAGCCAGACCGTAACTGGTGCAATTGTTCAAGCTTTGCCAATTCTTTTATTAGCCGGTGCAACTGGATTTACGATAACGGCAATTACAAATATCACCGACAAGCCGGCGTCTAAGAATTCAAGAATTTGGAGTTCGGTTGTTGCTTGGTTCTTAGTCGCTACAGTTGTGCCCTCTCCACTTGCTTGGAATGGCGCGGTTGCAGTCGTTGCTTTTGCTGCCGCAGGAGTTTTAATTGCCTATACAGCTGTAGCAACGTGGACTAACAATTTAGAAGATTGGCCTCACCCATTCCAATTTTTAATTCTTTACTTTGGTTTAGTAATGGCAGTGCAATTAGTTGCTGACGATCAAGTTTGGCTTGCACCAGAGCGTTTGCAAATTGTTTCTTCTGCAGATGCACTCATTGCAGTCCAAGGTGTAGAAAAAGGCGATCAAGCCTCAACACTTGTTGGATATGTACTTGATGGAAATGGCGATGATTGGGTCAGTATTTTGTTGGAACAACCTCGAATTGTTCTTCGTGTTAAGAGTGACACAATTTTGCAACGAAGCGTTTGTCGTTTGCCTAATTCAAATCGCGAAGTTCCACCACTATTTGTTTCACTAACGCAAAGATTCCAGAGTGAAAAAACTCGTCGAATTGAGGATGTAGTTCCGCTCTGTTAATTGTTAAATCTGAGTTGTTTCGCTTGTTGTGATCTGTTTAAATAAGTAAAGGTGCACTTAGAAATTAAGTGCACCTTTACTTTTAAACTACCCCTTGGAGGGTTTTACGACTTACTTCTTCTTATAACCTGCAGGACATGCAGCAGTTGTAACTTTCTTAACTGTTTTGCCCTTAACACAGGTGAGTACTTTTACAGTCTTTGGCGCAACTGCTTTTGCAGGTGCAGCGCCTGGCTTGTAATTCTTATTCATCATAACTGTCAACTTAGGCTGTGAGTATTTAAATCCAGTTACGTTGATGTAAATCACATTGTTTTTAACTGTGATATTTTTCTGGCCAACGTTTGTTCCACCAGCATCACTAGTGACAACTACCTCTAGAGCAGTGGCGGCATCAGCTGCATTCTGCAATCCCCAAAGCAGTTTTGCATCTGCTGCAGGAATTCTTGCTTTGTAGAAGCCGACATTTTCGGTAACGCCATCAGCAGCGAAGTGAGGAGATGCGACGGTCCAGACCATGCTCTTGGTCTCTGCATTCCAAACAGGAGTGCTTAACTTGCAACCACCATTTGAGGCAACAGACATTTCTCCCGAAATTCCATCGATACCAAATCCACTTGCATCATCATTTGATGGAACGATAATTACCAACATTTGGACGGTGCTTGCACTTGCTTTGCCTGTTTCGCCTTCACACTGCTTGGTGCTTGCTTGTAGTGAAGTTGATACTGGGGATCCTTCGACTAATAAGGTATTCCGAGTTGCATCGCCTGTGGCATCAACTGAAATGTCATTAGCAACAGAAACCGATACGCCGTTCTTAAACGCGCCTACGCGAACTTTGATCGATACAAATAAGTTTCGATCTAGTGGAGCTTGGTAGGTATTAGCACCAACTTGTCCGGCCATTGCAGTTTTGTTTGTTGCATCTACTTTAACTGGAAGCACGTCAATCATTACCCAGTTAACAAACTCGTTTGCAGTTTTAGCGTTGATATAAAGTCCGTCATAGCCATAAACCGCTAATCCCTTGGCAGCCCAACTTTCATGAGTCCATCTTCCATCAATTCCAGCACGCGTACTTGCTTCAGTTTGTGCTAATTGAGCTGGAATTACAGGTGCTGCCGGTGCAGGTGACGCAGCAGGTGCAGGTGATGCAGATGCAGAAGCTGATGGTTCTGGTGATGCAGAAGCAGATGGTGCTGGTGATGCAGCAGGTGATGCGGCAGGAGCAGGTGCAGCTACTGCTGTTACCGGAGTAGCAGTTCCGGATGCAACCCAAGTTAATGGAATCGCTGCCCCAGCATTGAGTGAAACTGATACAGATTCAACACAATAATCTTGATCAGCAGTAGTACAAACTGGCCAACTGGTTTTTGGAACTCTCAGTGCCGCGTTTGCAGTAGTAGGAGTTATAAGCGCTCCGACTAAAGCGATCATTGATGTAACAATTGTAAATTTTCTCACTTAGATCCTCCAAGGATTAGTTTTAAAACTGAGCGACTTAATAGACAAGAGATCTATTTGTGCGCTCAACACCCTCAAATTTTACCCCCTCAAGGGGTAAATGGAAGAAGGTGTAAGTAGGGTAAACCCGACCAAAAATCCGGTTAAAAATGCAGATTTAGGGTGATTTAGTGATCGGAAAGCGCAGCAGCCGCTTGGTTTTGGCTATTTGGAGTGTTAAATCGATATCCAACGTGACGAACGGTACCGATCAGAGCCTCATGCTCTGGACCTAATTTTGCTCGCAAACGACGGATATGAACATCGACAGTTCTAGTGCCGCCGAAGTAGTCATATCCCCAAACTTCTTGCAGTAATTGCGAACGAGTAAAAACACGTCCTGGATGTTGCACTAAATATTTTAGAAGTTCAAACTCTTTGTAAGTTAAATCTAATGAACGTCCTTTTATTTTTGCGGTGTAAGAATGTTCATCGATTACAATTTCTCCACCACGAATTTCAACAGTTGCAGGATTTATATCGCGTTGCAAATCCAAATACTTGGTAATAGTAAGGCGAATTCGTGCATCTACTTCTGCAGGTCCAGCAGTATCGAGAATTACATCATCAATCGCCCAATCTGCTGCAATTGCAGTAAGGCCACCTTCGGTCGTAACTAAAATAATTGGCGCACCAACACCAGTCGTATTAAGTAAGCGAGTTAGATTCTTTACCGCACCTAAATCACGTCGTCCATCAACAATTAACAGATCAATTGATGGGGCATCAAGCAAAACGCTTACTTCAGCTGGAAGGATTTTTACTTGATGTTGCAACAAAGATAAAGAGGGAAGCACTTCGGCGCTGCTATTGCGCGAATTAGTAAGCATCAGCAATTTAGCCATTGATGCTCACCTCAACTTCCTGTCGTCTTTCTGACTAATCGACCTAAAAGTTATGCATAAAGGACCCGGGTTGGCTGCTTCGTCGCAACTTCCAGGTCCTACATGCGCAACAATACTCCCGTGGACAACCTGCTGGTACTCATTGCAATTTTGGCCTTGGCCACTGGGTACGGTTTTTATTTTCGCGCGCGCACTGGCCGGCTAAAGGCCACGACGAGAAAGGGATCCACTGCAGCAACCAGTGTCGTAACCGCAGTTGAAATGGGCGCCGAATTTGGTTCATTGGCAACTCTTTTGCAGTTCTCTTCAGCGTTTTGCGCCCCATGTCGAACAACAAAAGTGCTGCTCGGCGAGGTGGCGAAAGAGCATCCCGGCGTTGTACATGTTGTCTTGGATGCGGAGTCCCAATTGGATTTAGTCCGCCGGCTAAAGATCATCTCCACCCCAACGACATTGATCCTGGATCCCAAAGGCGCCGAAGTAGGCCGGGCTGTGGGAGCCCCAAGGCGCGAACAGGTGGCTGCCGCTTTACACGCATTGAGATAGCCCAAAGTTCGTGTATTGAACCCAGTTAGTTCTCAGGAAATCCTCACCTTCACGGACCATTCTTAACCCATGGCCAAACAACTAACTCGCAAGAGAGCATCTCTTCGTCTGGATGCAGCGGCCACAATTACCGGCCTTGGGCTTGGTTTAACTTTGGCGGTTCTGGTTTCAACTCTTTCGGTTGACGATGTAAATGGTGTTTATCCAATCATCACCACTATCTCACGAGTAGCTGCACTATCTGGTTCTTACTTGGCTCTAGTTGGATTAATGATGGTTGCCAGAATTCCATGGATTGAACGTGCCGTCGGACATGATCGTTTAGTTTTATGGCATCGCAAGAGTGCGCCTTATTCACTATTTTTAATTCTCTTCCACGTTTTATTAGTTGTACTTGGATATGCCGCAACAGATCGAATCCGAGTTGGAGCCGAACTATGGAGATTGGTAACAACTTATCCATGGATGTTGCCAGCATTTTTTGCATTTATTTTATTTATGACCGCAGGAATCTCATCCTATAAGCGCGCACGAGCAAAAATTAAGTATGAAACTTGGTGGACAATTCATTTGTACACATACCTTGGAATTGCACTCTCATTTATGCATCAAATTCAAACGGGCGTGATGTTTATCAATCATCCGTTAAATAGAGCTTATTGGATTTCACTTTATATAGTAGTAGCTTCATGCATAATTACGTGGCGCGTGATTGTTCCGTTAACTAAATCTTTTAAATTAAAACTTAAAGTTGAAAAAGTGGAAGTTGAAGGACCTGGAATAATTTCAATTTACGTTAGCGGAAAAAACATCGCAAAATTAGGGGCTAAAGGTGGGCAATTTTTCAACTGGCGCTTCTTAACTTCAGATCACTGGTATCAATCTCATCCATTTTCATTATCAGCTGCACCAAAACATAATCAGTTGCGCTTGACTGTTAAAAATCTAGGAGATCACTCAAGTTCATTGATTAATTTGGAAAAAGGAACACGAGTAATGGTTGAAGGTCCATATGGAACTTTCACTGCAAGTCGAACTGACATTCGTCGTCCACTTGTTTTGATTGGGGGAGGTGTTGGAATTACCCCTATTCGAGCAATGATTGAAGATATGCCACCACACACATCAGTTGACCTTATCTACCGCACATCAAGGAGCGAAGACTTAATCATGAAAAGTGAATTAGAAACTCTTTGCGACGAAAAGGAAATCCGTTTGCATTTGATGGCTGGTCCACGAAGTCAATACCCGTTAGATGCCAAAGCTCTTAAGAGCCTGATTCACAATGTCCGTGACGCAGAATTTTATGTGTGTGGTCCCAACCAACTCACAGACGCTATTAAAAAAGCTGCATTAGATTTAAAGATGCCAGCCAGCCGAGTTCATCATGAAATTTTTGAATATCACTCAGTACTAGAGAAGGAATAGGTGAGAGAGATGGGATTTAAGAGACCGATCATGATCGCTGGCGGAACAATTGGCGCAGTTGCGGCTGTCCTTGGTTACCATCCTGCACAATCAAGCACTGGGTTATTAACCCAAGATGCACCTCTAGGTTCTAGTTCTACGAGCAATCAGCAAAGTGGTGCGACCTCAACGTCGACAACATCTGCATCTGCAACCACAACTACTCAAACCCCAAGTGCTGCTCCAAGCTCATCTGCAAGTGCAACTAAAAGTGGAAGCAAGAAAAACAAAACCCAACAGAGTTCTACTACTAGCGGTACTGCTACAAATGCAACGGCGGGGAGTACACAACCAACACCAGCCCCATCATCTTCACAAACTCAATCTCCTGAGCAAACAACAACATCTCCATCACCAACTCCATCACCAACTAAAACGACCAGCGCATCACAAACAATTACTGGTCCAGTTATTTCAACGCGTTGGGGTCCAGTTCAAGTTGAGATCGTTGTTGAGAATGGTCAAATAGTTAGCGCATCTGGATTGCAGTATCCACACGGTGATCGCAGATCATCTTATATTTCACAACAAGCTATCCCAATGTTGGTTGATTTAACTTTGCAAGCACAATCTGCAGATGGCATTCCACGAATAGGTGGAGCTACTTATACCTCAAACGGTTGGAAATCCTCTCTCGCAGCAGCATTAAACAACATCTAAGGAGTTATGAAATTATGAAGCGCACAATATTTTTAATTGCAGCAGCAGGTGGTGCCCTAACCGCATTCTTATTTTTTCAACCAGTTTCAAATGATGGTGGGGGGTTGATGACACCAGCCACCTTAGCTTCTCCTGTGGCAAGCACATCTGAGCAACCAGTTGCGTTTACCTCCCCTGATCCATCTCCGCAAAGCACGCCCACAACAAAAGTAGCTACGACCCCGACATCAAAAATTAAATCTCCAACTTCTGGATCTGCACTCACAACCTCACCTGCTATCCCAAGCGCTCCAAGTATTCAAGGTGGCGGCGGAGATGATGAAGGTGAAGACGAGCATGAAGGCGGGGACGACGATTAAATGATTCATCATGAAGAAGTCTGGGGCACCGTTGTTGCGCTAGAACTTTATGAGGAATCAAAATCAATAAGTGAAATTGAAACCGTTTCGAAAGAGGCGGTTTCGTTCTTGCACGAAATCGACCGAGATTTCTCTACATTCAAAGTAGATTCTGATATATCGCGAATTAGACGCAGTGAATTAAAGATTGAGAATGCTTCAGCAAGAGTCAGATTGATTTGGAAACTTTGCGAGGAAGCACATGATTTAACTGAGGGTGCTTTTGATCCATGGCATGCAAGACTGGGTGGATTTGACCCATCTGGTTATGTGAAAGGTTGGGCAGCAGATCAAATTGCAAACATGGCAGTCGCTGCTGGAATTTCACACGTTCATATAAATGCCGGTGGAGACATAACTTTACGCGGCGGAATGTTGACCTCTGATGGTGAGAAACCATGGATGATCGGAATCCAACATCCAGAAAAAAAGAATGCGATTGCAACAGCCTTACCAATTAAAAATGGTGCGGTCGCAAGTAGTGGAACATATGAACGCGGTGCTCACATCATTGATCCAGCGAATGGATTGATTGCAATTGGCGCACGCGCCACTAGCGTTTTTGGACCGGATGGTGGGATTGCAGATGCACTTGCTACTGCCCTTGTAGTTTCGGGACGTGAGGGAGCCCGTTGGTTTTTGAAGCCAGAATTAGCTGAATACGGATGCTGGGGAGTGGACCGAAACACTGATTCGACCTGGTCTTTACGTTGGCCGGAACGACAAACCGAACCTAAGTAGATGCAACAAGTTCGCAAGTGGCTTAATTAAACGATCAAAAGTAATCTTTACCTATGTTGTCGAGGAGATACACGCTAACTAAGCGCCGCACCATTGATTATGGTCGCATCTCTACCTCTCTTTGCCGTTAATTTTTTCAACACATTAAGTGTCGTGCGCCCGCGTTAGCGGCTATTTATTCCCCCAATAAATATTTCAAGGAGAGTCATGTCAAACAAATCCGATGTATTAGAGGCTTCGATTCAGATTGATGCGCGCGGTGCACGCTTTAGCGCATTGATTACTGCAATTGTTTTCTCTGCAGCTTTACTAACGCAAGCACCAGAATTAATTGTGTGGCAAGCAGCAATTTTTGCAATTGGTGCATTTCGAGGACCGCAATTCACTCCTTATGCAAATCTTTTTCGCACCGTGGTTAAGCCTCGACTAAAGTCACAACCTATTCTCGAAGATGTAAGGCCACCCAAGTTTGCACAAGCAGTTGGCTTAGGGTTCGCAATTGTTGCGCTTATCGGATCAATCGTAGGATCTTCAGCAATCTTTTCAGTTGCAGTTGCTTTTGCTTTAGCTGCAGCTTTCTTAAACTTTGCATTTAATTACTGCTTAGGTTGCCAGTTCTATTTGCTGGGTGTTCGTTTAATCAATCGTTAAAAATCAAAAAATATATCTGGAGGTTTAAAAATGTCACGTGCAACTGCATTAGTAACGGCTGATTGGGTTCAAGAGAACTTGTCCAACCCAAAAGTAGTTCTTGTTGAAGTAGATGAAGATACTTCTTTATATGAAAAGAACCATATCGAAGGAGCAAGCACATTTCATTGGAGAAATGACTTGCAAGATGGCGTAATTCGCGACATCGTTTCTAAAGATAAGTTTGAGCTTCTACTTTCAAAGCATGGAATTTCAAATGACTCAACAGTTGTGCTTTACGGTGGAAATAACAACTGGTTTGCGACATATGCTTATTGGTACTTTAAAGTTTATGGCCATGCAGATGTAAGAATTCTTGATGGTGGTCGCAAGAAGTGGGAACTGGATGGACGTGCTCTTACTTCAGCAACACCAAATCGCACAGCCACTCGCTATGTGGCGAAAGAGCGTGACCTTTCAATTCGCGCGTTCCGTGATGAAGTAATAAATTCAATTGGGGTTAAAAACATCGTTGATGTTCGTTCTCCTGCTGAATTTAAAGGGGAATTACTTGCTCCAGCTCATTTGCCACAAGAAGGTGGACAGATCGCCGGACATATTCCAACAGCGAAGAACATTCCATGGTCACAAGCAGCAAATGATGATGGAACCTTCAAAGCTGATGCAGACCTTCGTTCACTGTACGCAAACGCAGGTGTTGATTATGCAAAAGAGACTATTGCTTATTGCCGAATCGGTGAGCGCTCGGCCTTTTCATGGTTCGTACTTCACGAACTTCTTGAACTAGGCAATGTTAAAAACTATGACGGCTCTTGGACCGAATACGGTTCACTTGTCGGCGCACCAGTAGAAATTGGCGCATGAAAACCTGCGGAGCAACTCTTGCTGGGGCAGATCTTTCGGGGATCGACCTGAATAAGCAGAGCGTTATTCAAGGCGTAGTCCTTGCAGAGGGGTCTGGTGATGGCGTTCCAAACGGGACGCCGATCACTACCGGCTACGCCAGATTGCTGGATAAAGATGGAGAGTTCACCGCTGAAGTTCCATTGAATGGGCAAGGGCAATTTCGCTTTTTCGCAGCACCGGGCAAATGGACCGTTCGGATATTGGCTCCAGGCGCTACAACTGATCGTGAAGTTCTAGCAGTAGTCGGAACTGCAGTAGATCTTACGATTCCACTCTAGGCTTAGCGCATGCCAGATGAATTACGCGATCGCGGGTTGCGTTTAACCCCTCAGCGTGAATTAGTACTCGCTGCAGTGCGTGAATTGGGACATGCAGTTCCAGAAGAAATTGCTGATTTGGTTCGGTTGAAACACCCTGGAATTAATCTTTCAACTGTTTATCGAAATCTTGAAACACTTGAAAATGTTGGATTAGTAATTCATTCGCATCTAGGTCATGGTGGCGCTACTTACCATGCAGCTGATGACATAAATCATTTACATTTAGTTTGCGGAAAATGTGGTTCTGTTGGTGAAGCCCCTATTGAAACCGCAGCACAATTTGTAAACACAATTGCTGATGATTACAGTTTTAAAACTGATGTAACCCATTTTGCAATTCATGGAACTTGTGCACGTTGTCTTGAAACGCTATAAAAATGTCTGCTGTTTTGAATGAAGAAGGTCCCGACAAAGGCGCGGTTTGGCATTTTGGCGAACCAAATAAAGAACAGAAAGCTTTAGAAGCAGGAAAAGCTTGGGCAGATTTATCACACTTGCCCGCTTTGGCGATTACTGGTGCTGATCGTTTAACTTGGTTGCATGCTTTAACAACTCAACATTTAGAAAAATTGCAACCAGGTGATTGGCAATCAGCTCTAATACTTGATCCGCAAGGTCATATTGAAGAGCAATTTGTTTTAGTTGATGATGGTGAAACAACCTGGTTGTTTACCGAAAGTGCACGTGTTTCTATACTAGAAAAATACCTAAACTCCATGAAATTTATGTTGCGAGTCGAAGTACGAGATGCAAGTAACGAAGTGGCTTTACTTCGCGCACCTGGTATAGAAAATGAAATTGGTGGGCCATACGCACTTGTCCCTCGGGCAGAACTTGGACAAATGATCGAAACTTTTAATACAACTTCAATGCAGGTAGGAAGTTGGGCGCTAGACGCGATGCGTGTTGCTTCTGGTCGTCCAAGATTAGGTTTCGATACTGATGCAAAAGCAATTCCAAACGAATTAGGTATGTTAAATAAATCAGTACATATGAAAAAGGGTTGTTATAGAGGACAGGAGACTGTCGCCAAAATTGCGAACCTTGGAAAACCTCCAAGGCGGCTAACGATGCTGCATTTAGATGGTTCTGGCGTAAGCCTCCCAAATCCAAATAGTCCAATTGTTTACAATGAAAAAGAGGTTGGATATTTAGGAACAGTTGCTAGACATTATGAATTAGGAACAATTGCCCTTGCTGTAATAAAGCGAGCCATTCCAGTTGACGCGATTCTTACTGTTGATGGAATTCCGGCTTCACAAGAGTTGATTGTTCCGGCAGAGTAGATCCAAAAATTATGCACACTCTCTCGCAATATTTTATCGTTGCTATAGCAGCAGTTGTAATAATGGTTGTGTTGAAAAAACTTTAATAAACAAGGGCCTGAACATCAGGCTCAATAATTTCAGCTAAAAATGATGCAGCACCAGCAATCTTTATGCCATCAATCAAATCTTTTTCGTTAATTCCTCTGCGTACCGCACACTGAGTGCATAAAGTAACTTTTCCGCCTGCAATTATCGCTGCTAATAAATCAGCTAGAGGTGCGGCATGTGGCAAATCGAATTCTTGTGCTTTACCGGGAAGCGCAAACCAAGAAGCTTCACCTGTGAGCCAAAGTGAAGTTGAAACACCCGATGCAACTGCTGTCGCAGCAACAGTAAATGCTTGCGCGCATCTTTCCGCGTCATCAATTCCGGCTATGCATTTAATTACTAATCCCCGTTGTGCCATGAGGTAAATCTACTCTGATGGCTCTAGGCTGTGCCAATATGGAGTTGATTTTTGCAGTCATCATCGTTGCAGCTGCAGCCTTTATCGCGCTTTTATTAGTCGGGCAGTCGAGCAAAGGGCTCCGTTCTTTTTTGCGTGATAAGAAGTGAAGGGATTGAGTAAATGAGAACATTTTCAATTCCAGAGGGTTTACATCCGGAATTAAATCCACTGGCTTGGCTTGTTGGAACTTGGCGAGGCAAAGGCCAAGGGGAGTATCCGAATATCGAAAATTTTCAATTCGCACATGAAGTTACATTTAATCACGACGGTCGGAATTTTCTTTCCTACTTTTCGCGCTCATGGTTAATTGATGATGACAACGAAATAATTGCTCCTGCTGCACAAGAAACTGGTTTTTGGCGGATAAAACCCAACAATGTTTTGGAAGTAGTAATTTCACACAGCACTGGAATTTCTGAAGGCTGGGTTGGTCGATTTGATGGTCCAAAAATTCAATTAGTAATGGATCAGGGATACAGCTCTCCAACTGCAAAAGTTGTTACAGCAGGAGCTCGCTTGTATGGATTAGTAGAAGGTGAACTTTTCTTTGCTTATGACATGGCAGCTGAAGGGCAAACATTGCAAGCACATATCTGGTCAACTCTTCCAAGAGTTATAGAGTAACCGAGGAATTATGCCAGCAGCCCTTGCTGAAATTATTAGAAATGAAATGGTGGAGTCAGTTCATTACGGTCACCTCGTTTTGTTAAATGCCAAAGGTGAAACTCAATTAGCAATTGGTGACATCAACTTGCCAATTTTTCCACGTTCATGTGTAAAGCCATTACAAGCAAGAGCCATGGTTAAAGCTGGCCTGAATTTAGAACCAAAATTATTAGCATTGGTAACGGCTAGTCATTCAGGTTCTGAAACACATATCGATATTGTGCGCCAAATCTTAATTAGCGCTGGGTTAAATGAATCAGCTTTGCAGTGCGCGCTAGATAAGCCACTTGGTGAAGTAGAACGTAAACAATGGGGAGATGCAGCGCCAACTCGAATAGCAATGAATTGCAGCGGGAAACATGCCGGGATGCTTGCAACATGTATTACGAATAATTGGCCAATCGAGAATTACCTAGCAATGGATCATCCTTTGCAGAAACTTATTCTTGATGAGATTGAAAGTGCATCTGGAGAAAAAAGTGTGAATAAAACATTTGACGGATGCGGAGCTCCATTATTTGCGGTTTCAACTCTTGGATTAGCGCGTGCGATTCAAAATGTAACTGTTGGTGCAGATTCGGCTTCGGCTCAGATTCGCCATGCAATGCGTGAATTTCCGGAATTGGTTTCGGGAATTGGTCGATTGACCCAGCGATGGATGAGTGTGATTCCTGGCCTGTTGATGAAGGAGGGCGCTGAAGGTGTCCAAATCGCTTCGCTTTCAGATGGTCGAACGCTTGCATTCAAAATCTCTGATGGAGGCTTTCGCCCTTTCTCGGTAATAACCGCAGCTGCTTTGGCTCAATTTGGGGTTAAAGCCCCTGATGAGAGCGTGAGTGTCTTCGGCGGCGGAGCCCCAGTTGGGACAATTCGCGCCACTTTTTGACCTCGGTAGAGTTAGCACATGGAGTCAATTTTAAATCCACTGGGTTCACTATCTACCTACGTCATTTTGGCAATTTCAGTAGCCGAATTGATTGGACTTAGTTTTGCGCTTTTCCATTTGCTGCGGACTCCATCGGCCGCATTTCCAGCAGCCAGTAAACAGTCAAAACAATTTTGGGGATTTTTACTTGGAGCGTCACTGGTTGCTCGTTTAACTTTTGCTTCACCACTAGATCTATTTGGCGTTATCGCAGCGGTAGCCGCAATAGTTTATTTAGTTGATGTAAAACCAGCCGTAACAGATATTTTGCGCGGACCACGCTGGTAATCGATGACCACTAAAGGTCGCATAGCGACACTCATGATGCACACTTCGCCGCTTGAACAAGCTGGCGTTGGAGATGCCGGTGGAATGAATGTTTATGTTGTTGAAAGCGCAAAAAGAATTGCAAAAGCCGGCATTGAAGTAGATATCTTTACCCGAGCAAACTCCTCTGATTTACCTGATGTAGTTGAAATTGCTGATGGCGTAAATGTGCGTCACATAACCGCTGGTCCGTACCAAGGTTTATCAAAAGAAGATTTACCTTCACAGATGTGCGCTATGGCATCTGAATTGATGCGCGTAGAAGCTGCTTTTCCAAAAGGTAGATATGACTTAATTCATTCACATTATTGGATTTCAGGACAAGTTGGATGGCTTGCGGCCGAACGATGGAAAATTCCATTAGTTCATACGATGCATACAATGGCAAAAGTAAAAAATTTAGCTTTGGCAGAAAATGAAAAGCCAGAACCAGTTGCACGTGCAATTGGAGAAGAGCAAGTTGTAAATGCAGCAAGTGCTTTAATTGCAAACACTGATGCCGAAGCAGCAAATTTGGTGGGACTGTACAACGCTTGCCCTGATTTAGTTCATGTTGTTTCACCCGGAGTTGATTTACAACGTTTTTCACCTGGTGGCGGAAAACGTGAGGCTCGAACCCGACTTGGATTGCCGAAAGATGCTCAAATTCTGACTTTTGTTGGCCGCCTACAACCTCATAAAGGTCCAGAAGTATTGATTCGGACTGCAGCCGAGCTTTTGACTCATGATCAAAGTTTGCGTTCGAAGGTGTTAGTTTTGATAATCGGTGGCGCTTCTGGTTCTGGGATAAATGAATTGAATCGATTGAAAGAGTTGGCAAATTGGTTAGGTATTTCTGATTCGATTAGATTCGTAGAACCAGCTTCACAAGACAATCTTCCTGATTGGTATCGAGCCTCAGATTTAGTATGCGTTCCCAGCCATAGTGAATCCTTTGGCCTTGTTGCGATTGAAGCGCAAGCTTGCGGCACGCCAGTTATTGCAGCAGCTGTTGGAGGTCTTCGAACCGCTGTCTCAGATGGTTTTTCTGGTTCATTAGTTGATGGACATGATCCAAAAGCATGGAGCTCGGTTATTAGTCGGTTGTTAAATGAACCGCAACGTAGAATTTTACTTTCAATGGGCGCTCTCGAACATTCAAAACGCTTTGGTTGGGAAAACACCGCTCGCGGCACTTTAGATATTTATGATCAATTACTTAGTAAGCCGAACAGCGTCTCAAAACGTTTTCTTGCGTGATCTAAATGGACCCGCGCGAAACAATTCTTGAGAGTATTGCCGAACACAAACTAGAGTTTGAAGAACCGGTTAAAAATACAATTATCGTTACATTGCCAGGAATAAAAAAATTACACACTCATTGTGTTTTTTTAATCGGTCAACACTCCTTGAGTATTAACGCATTTGTGATTAGAAAGCCGGATCAAAATCAAAGCCAGATTCATGAATGGCTGCTTCATAAAAATATCAATCTTTATGCACTTTCTTACGCGGTAAATGAATTAGGTGACATCTATTTAGTTGGAAGGTTGCCGCTTGATTCAGTAACTTCAAGTGAGCTAGATCGGATATTTGGAGCGGTACTTGAATATTGCGATACCACTTTTAATACATTGCTTGAAATGGGTTTTGCTGATGCCATTAGACGTGAGTGGGCTTGGCGGTTAAGCCGAGGAGAGTCAATGGAGAATTTAAAGGCTTTTGCGCATCTTGTTGAAGCCGAAAGGTAGGATTAACGACATGGCTACCAAGTTAATTTTGTTGAGACACGGAGAAAGTGAGTGGAACGAAAAAAATCTATTCACTGGCTGGGTCGATGTTCGATTAACTCAAAAAGGTGAACAAGAAGCTTTGCGTGCAGGGGAATTGTTTAAGGAATACAATTTACTTCCTGAAATTTTGCACACTTCACTTTTACGTCGAGCAATCAGCACTGCACAAATTGCATTGGACAAAGCTGACCGCCATTGGATTCCAGTTCGCAGATCTTGGAAATTAAATGAGCGCCATTACGGGGCACTTCAAGGCAAAGACAAAAAAGCCACTCTCGCACAATATGGGGATGAGCAATTTCAATTGTGGCGCAGATCATTTGATACTCCACCACCTCCTATAGAAGATGGCGACGAATTTAGTCAAGTGAAAGATGCTAGATATAAAGATTTAGGCAATCAGATTCCTAAAACTGAATGTCTCAAAGATGTTGTCGAAAGACTTATCCCATATTGGGAGCAAGGGATTATTCCGGACCTAAAAAGTGGCAAAGTTACTTTAGTTACTGCTCATGGAAACTCACTCCGAGCTCTGGTGAAGCATTTAGATGGAATCAGCGACCAAGATATTGCAGCTCTTAATATTCCTACAGGTATCCCATTGCTCTACGAACTAGATGAAGATTTCAAGCCAATAACAAAGGGTGGCGAATACTTAGATCCCGCCGCAGCCAAGTCAGCGATAGAGGCTGTAGCCAATCAGGGTCGTAAATAAGTCTACGAATTTTGTGTGAATAGTCGGAGACTAAAGTATTTCCCAATACAACTCTTGCTGAAATGCTTTATCTTTCACTATGCGAAAAAGAATTGCGATTGCGTTTACAGCAGTATTTATTTTAAATTCTTTATTTGCTATTTCGAGCGTGCAAGCCGCAAGTAAAAAATTTGCGCTCACATCTCCCGTTGTTAAAGAAAAAGGGATGCTGCCGGCCGAGTACACCTGTGATGGAGCAAGTGCAACGCCAGAATTGCGATGGAGCAACCCGCCAAAAGGAAGCAAGAGCTTTGCATTATTAATGTCGCACATTCCACCGATAGGCCCAGGTGGGGCGGAAACTCCTCATTGGTATTGGATTGTTTGGGATATTCCGGCAACCTCAAAATCTCTTCCAAAAAATAATACTTCAATTGGGAAATTAGGCGGGAATAGCGTCAATAGAGATATTGGATATGCGCCACCTTGTTCAAAGGGCCCAGGTGAAAAACTTTACACCTACACACTTTATGCACTTTCGAAGTCAGCAAATCTTGGAGAACTCTCTACAGCATCAGTGAATCGGGAAATACTACTTAAAGCGATCTCAAAAATAACTTTGGGTAAAGCGATTTTAAATGTTAATTACACGAGAGCTGAAGGGGCAAGCGATGCACCACCACCACAATAACCACGAAATAACTTTTCCCTCGGAGATAACCCGAAGAGCGTTAATTCAGGGCATTGGCTTAGGGGTCGGCGCTTCATTACTTGGGTCATTAACGATGGATCAATCTTTCGCAGCGACAAATGCAGTTCCAGGTTTTGATGTATTTTCAAAATCAGTAAAGACGCTCAAATCTGGTAAGTATTACCTCGTGGAATCAAATGGAATTCCAACTCATAACATGATGATTGGCATTACTAACTGGCAGCAGCAAGTTCCGACAAGTCAGCCATATACGGGTGAAAATGCTTGGAAAATTCCAATCAAGCCGGTAATTTCAAAAAATCCAATATCAGCTAAAAATAATCTTTTCCGTGGCGCGATCGCTTTAGCGGTAAATGGAGTACCAATTTTTAATGCATTTAATAATCGTGGCGAAGACTCTAATTTAATTGGCGAATTAGATGAATGGGGTGGACATTGCGGACGTGCTGACGATTATCACTACCACGTTGCGCCGTTGCATCTACAGAAAATTGTGGGCAAGAAAAAACCGATTGCTTACGCACTAGATGGCTTCCCAATATTTGGAGAAGTTGAAGTAGATGGGAAAGCAGTGAAGGGTCTTGACGAATTTAATGGACATTATGATGCTAAGAAAAATTATCACTATCACGGCACGAAAACTTATCCGTATATAAATGGTGGAATGCGTGGGGTTGTAACGGTAACTGAGGGTCAAATTTCACCCCAACCTGAGACGCGGCCATTTAGAGAAGCAGGGGCTCCGTTACGTGGCGCGAAAATAACCGGATTTGTGCAATCAGGTGCTACCTCTTATGCGCTCACTTATAGAGTAAATGAGATGGAGAGCAAAATCGAATATTCAGCATCTGGATCAACCGTAGAGATGAAATTCACCGATAGCTCAGGTGATGTTGTCCAGGAAAGTTATCAAAGACGATGAAAAAACTAATTTTATTTGTGCTTTGTTTACTATTTGCGACTCACATATCTCCCGTAAATGCTGCTGGGAAAAGCATCGCCTTTACTGCGGAAGTTTGGGCAGATAACTGGTTTGCACTATACATAAACGGGAAGTTGGTTGGTCAGGATTCTGTACCTATAACTACCGAAAGATCTTTTAATTCTGAGCGAATAACTTTCAAAGCTACGTATCCATTAACAATAGGATTAATCGGCAAAGATTTTAAAGAGAATGATTCTGGCTTGGAGTACATAGGCAGTAATCGTCAACAAATCGGAGACGGTGGAGTCGTTTTGCAGATTAAAGAAACAACTTCAGGAAAAGTTATTGCAACTACTAGCAAGAAGTGGCGAGTAATTGCTATTCAACAAGCTCCGCTAAATAGTGAGTGCGTTACATCAAATGACCCTCTGAGGGATTGCAAATCTTCCCAAAAATCAATTCCCTCAAATTGGCCTAAGAGTTCTTTTAGTGATACGAAATGGACCTTTGCGCGCGAGTATTCAGAATCGGATGTAGGAGTTAAAGATGGTTACCGTGATATCCAATGGGACCCAAAAGCGAAATTAATTTGGGGCGAAGATTTAAAAGTAGATAACACTCTTTTGTTTAGATTTAAAGCAAGCGGTAAGTAAAACTATTCTTTTGTGGCGTATTCCCCAGTGACCATGAAATAAACTCTTCTTGCAATTGATACTGCGTGATCACCAAAGCGTTCGTAATATCTGCCGATCAATGTCATGTCTATTGCAGTTTCAATTCCATGTGGCCAAGCTGGATCTAATAAAGCAATAAAAAGTTTACGATGCAGGTGGTCTAGCTCGTCATCATCTTTTTCAAGTTCCAGAGCAAGAACTGTATCTCTACTTGAAATTATAGTTCCAGTTTTTTTACAAATCTTTGAAGCAGCAGCACCCATCTCCTGAACAGTCAATAAAAGTTCTGGTGGAACAGCGGTTGCTGGATAACGCATCCGTGCAGATTTCGCGATGTGGTGCGCAAGATCTCCCATTCGCTCAAGGTCAGCACTCATACGAAGAGAAACAACCAGTGCGCGCAAATCGCTTGCTACAGGTTGTTGTCTTGCCATCAAATCAATTGTTTGCGCATCTAGTGCATGTTGAATCTCATCAATTTGATTATCTTCAGCGATAACTTGCTCAGCTAGTGAAAGGTCAGCGGTCAAAAGTGCATGAGTCGCTTGTTCCATGGCTTTGTCAACTCGGTGGCTCAAGTCAACCAGAGTGTTATTGATGGCATCTAGCTCTTCATGAAAGGCATCGCGCATGGCCTAACTTTACTTTGGAAGGGGGCTATGAGCAGGGATCTTGATGAACATTGGCTGAACGAGCCTTGAATATTGTTTGCTTATACCTAAATACAAAGTTAATTTTGAATAGATAGCCGCTGGGACTCTCTACGATATGGGTATGGGATTAGCCCGGCGTAGGTTAGACAAGCTAGAGCAATCTGGAGGAATACTCCCGAGTGGCGCGATGGACGTCTTGGAGACCTTGGATTCATCTGTGATCGTCTTGGCTCCTGGTAATTCAGTTTTATATGCATCAAGTTCAGCTATGCAAATTGGGTTGATGAAAGAAGGCCGCTTATTTAGCGAAGAGCTTCTTGCGTTAATTCGCGTCGTACGTCGCACTGAGCAATCGCAAGAAGGAAATATTGAAATTCCACGTGGACCCGTTGGTGAGGGTGTAAAAAACTTATTAGTAAAAGTTTCACCACTTGGCAAAGAGGGATTAGTTTTGATTTTGACGGATGACGTCAGTGAGGCAGATCGAATTGACGCAGTCCGCAGAGATTTTGTGGCCAATATTTCACATGAATTAAAAACTCCTATCGGTGCGCTTTCAATTTTAAGCGAAGCCGTATTACAAGCAAGTGATGATCCTGCAATGGTCAGACATTTTGCAAATAAAATGGGTGAAACCGCGAATCGTTTAACGGAATTAGTCCAACAAATTATTTCGCTTTCACGTCTGCAAGATACTGATCCACTTACTGACGCATCGCCTGTCGACATATCTTCGGTAATTGATACAGCGGTTTCACAGAGTCAAACCAATTCTGAAGCGAGAGGAATCTCTATCGCCCTTGATGCAGACATCTATGCACGAGTTTTTGGAGATCGCGAACAGTTAGTTATGGCACTACACAATTTAATTGAAAATGCGATTAATTACAGTCCAGATAAAACTAAGGTAACTATCTCGGCTAGAGTCATTAATAATCTTGTGGAGATTGTTGTTAAGGATCAGGGGATTGGCATAGCTGAACGTGAGCAGATGAGAATTTTTGAAAGATTTTACCGAGTCGATCCAGCAAGATCTAGAGAGACCGGTGGCACAGGGTTAGGACTTTCAATCGTAAAACATGTAGTTGCAAATCACGGCGGAGATGTTTCAGTATGGAGTCAGGTTGGTGAAGGAAGTTCATTTACCTTGCGCCTACCCCTGATTGAAAATGAATCAACAACTAAGGAGCCCTCATGACAAAGATATTGGTAGTCGAAGACGAAGATTCATTTTCTGATGCTCTCGCTTTCTTGCTACAAAAAGAAGGGTTTGAAACAGCTATAGCTGACACTGGCCCAAAAGCAATTGCGGAGTTTGAAAAAGGTGGCGCTGATTTAATTCTGTTGGACCTGATGCTCCCAGGCTTAAACGGAACAGAGGTTTGCCGTCAGATTCGTACTCGCTCCCAAGTCCCAATCATCATGCTAACTGCCAAAGATACCGAGGTAGATAAAGTCGTAGGCCTTGAACTTGGCGCTGATGATTACGTTACTAAGCCGTATTCATCAAGAGAATTAATCGCCAGAGTTCGCGCAGTACTTCGCCGTCAAGAAGAACCAGAAGAAGTCAATGGCGTGCTTGTTGGTGGAAATGTTCGGATGGACATTGAACGTCACATTGTGAGCGTAGACAATGTTGCGATTTCACTTCCATTAAAAGAGTTTGAGTTATTGGAATTTTTAATGCGCAATTCAGGAAGAGTTTTAACCAGAATTCAACTTATTGATCGTGTTTGGGGGAGTGATTACGTTGGTGATACAAAAACTCTCGATGTGCACGTTAAGCGATTACGGGCGAAAATTGAAAAGGATCCAGCTAATCCTGAAATGATTGAAACTGTCCGTGGACTTGGTTACAAATTTCTAGGTTAATCAGGTTAATTTACTAGCGGGGCGCCACTAACATTTGCAAACTCGGCACTTTTTTCGCGGACCAAAAGATTTGCTTTCAATTTTCCAGCACCTGAGAAAGTAAATTCAACAAGTACATGGTCACCGATTTTTGCATTTAAGTCAGTAAATACTGCGATCGCGTTTGCGCTATCTCCAGAGAACACTGCTTTGCCACCGATATTTAGTGCGGGAGCAAAAGGAGTTAATGTCGCTTCAAAACCGCCGGTAGTTATCGAACTGATACGGTCGTTTTTGTTTCCATTGTTTACAACAGTTCCAACTAAAACTGCGCTTCCATCAGGTTGAGCGACAAGAAGTGTATTAACCATTCGAAGATCACCAATATTTGCTTCAACTCCGTCAGTTACTTTAGAAATTAAACGCGTTTGCGCTTCTGGCCCAGCGCCACAACCGGTAATAAGTAGCAAGCCCGAGATCGCGAATGTTGCAGTGGATGCTTTAACTAGTTTGCGCACAGTAGGTATTCTCCTCGGCGTAGGTCGTAAATGCGAAATCCTTAATCGGGCACAGATTTACATATTTTGTCAACCGCAATTTAGCGAAAAATATAGGCGCTGACCTGCAAGAATGGCGAAAATCTGGCGCGTTCTTACTCACATTTGGCTGGTAGACTTAGCCCTATAAATAACCCCAAGAACGCCCTCGAAAGGCCTTAAATGTCATTTAAAGTTGGCGAAACAGTCGTTTATCCTCACCACGGAGCAGCTCTCATCGAAGCGATTGAGACTCGTACCATCAAGGGCGAAGAGAAGATTTACCTAGTTTTAAAGGTGACTCAAGGCGATTTAACTGTTCGAGTCCCAGCAGAGAATGTTGATTTAGTCGGAGTGCGCGATGTCGTTGATAGCGCCGGACTGGATCGAGTATTTGGAGTATTGCGTCAGCCATACACAGAAGAGCCAACAAACTGGTCACGTAGATACAAAGCAAATCTTGAAAAACTTGCTTCGGGAGATGTAATTAAAGTTGCTGAAGTTGTACGCGATCTTTATCGCCGCGATCTTGATCGTGGACTTTCTGCCGGTGAGAAACGGATGCTTGCAAAAGCTCGTCAGATTTTAATTAGTGAGTTAGCGCTCGCCGAGAAAACAGATGAGATGAAAGCTGAAGTAATTCTCGACGAGGTACTTGCCTCCTAGTCGGCTTACACATGGGAATAAATGGCCAATTCTTTTCGGCAATAATTCCAGCGGCAGGTAGTGGTGAACGACTTGGTGCAGCAATACCAAAAGCACTTGTTGTCATCAATGGCAAAACATTAATCGAACGAGCAGTTAAATCTATTTTGCCGCATGTAGCGGAAATAATAATTGCGGTGCCAAAAGATTTTGAGTTAGAAATTTCAGGTTTATTTTCAGATAACAAAAAAATAAAAGTGATTTCTGGTGGAGAAGTGCGAAGCAAGAGTGTTGCAGCTGCACTTTCTGAAGTTGATGAGAAAGCAGATTACATTTTGGTACATGACGCAGCTCGCTGCTTTGCCACAGAAGCGCAAACCTTGCGAGTAATAGATGCATTGTTAGCAGGTGATCATGCAGTGGTGCCCGGAATTGAAGTAATAGATACGATTAAAGTCATTGATTCAAATAATTTTGCGGAATCAACCCCAAAACGTTCTATGCTTCGAGCAGTGCAAACACCGCAAGGCTTCAGTGCGCGAATTTTGCATCGAGCTCATGAAGCTGGAAATGATGCGACTGATGACGCAGCATTGGTTGAAGCACTTGGGATTCCCGTCAGAGTTGTAGCCGGAGAGGCAAACGCACATAAAATTACAACACCAGCAGATCTAGAGTGGGCAAAGAGATTGGCAGAAACAAATGAGTGAAATATTTAGCGGAATTGGTTTTGACGCTCATAAATTTGGCATTAAACAAGGCGCATGGATTGCTTGCCTTGAATGGCCAGAGAGTTTGGCATGTGAAGGGCATTCCGATGGTGATGTTGTGGCGCACGCAATCTGCGATGCATTACTTTCAGCCGCTAACTTAGGCGATCTTGGAAGCAATTTTGGAACTTCAGATCCAAAATGGGCTGGGGTAAGCGGTGCAAATTTGTTGGCTGAAGTTTACAAATTGATAAGTGCAGAAAAATTCAAGATCCAAAATGTCAGCGCTCAATTAATAGGCAATTCACCAAAAATAGGACCAAGACGAGATGAAGCAATTTCGGCAATTAGCTCGGCTTTACGTGGTGCACGAGTGAGCCTTTCAGCCACCACAACCGATGGAATGGGATTTACTGGATCTGGCGAAGGATTGGCCGCGCTGGCAACTGTCCTTATTGCTCGTTAGTTAGACTGACCAAGTGAGCATCCAGTTATATGACAGCGCGACTCGAGAGATCCGTGCATTCAAACCGCTCAAACCTGGCGCCGTTTCCATTTATCTTTGCGGCGCAACCGTGCAAGCCCCTCCACATATTGGGCATGTGAGAAGCGGAATCAATTTTGATATTTTGCGTCGTTGGCTAACGCATTCTGGCTATCAGGTTACTTTCATTCGAAATGTGACTGACATAGATGACAAGATTTTACAAAATGCCATAAAAGAAGAAATGCCATGGTGGGCCTTAGCTCTTAAGTATGAGCGCGTCTTCACTCAAGCTTATAAAGAATTGAATGTGCTTGCGCCAACGTATGAACCTCGCGCTACCGGTCACATATCTCAAATGATCGAATTAATTGAAAAATTGATTTCTCGGGGTAAAGCGTATGCACCAGGTAATGGTGATGTTTATTTGGACGTGCGCTCACTAGATGAGTACTTAACAATTTCTAAGCAAAAGTTAGATGATCTTTTGGTTTCACCTGATGGTGATCAAAGTTTCAAGAAGAACCCACAAGATTTTGCTTTGTGGAAAGCCGCAAAAGCTGGTGAACCATCATGGCCAACACCGTGGGGTGCCGGACGACCAGGTTGGCATATTGAATGTTCAGCGATGGCACATGCTTATTTAGGTGAAGCATTTGATATCCACGGTGGAGGACTTGATCTAGTTTTCCCTCATCACGAAAATGAAATTGCCCAATCAAATGCAGCTGGTTATCCGTTTGCAAAATTATGGATGCACAACGCATGGGTTACCACTGCTGGTGAAAAAATGAGCAAGTCACTTGGTAATTCATTGCGAGTAAATGAGTTATTGAGCAAAGTGCGTGGAATTGAATTACGTTGGTATTTAGGAAGTGCGCAATATCGATCAATGCTGGAGTACTCACCAGAAGCACTAGAAGAATCAGCAGCCGGGTTCCGCAGAGTAGAAAACTTTTTGAAACGAGCAAAAGAAATTATTGGTCAAATTCCTGAACTAAAAATTTCAAAAGATTTTGCTGCTGCTATGGATAATGATTTAGCGGTACCAGAGGGATTGGCAATTATCGCGGAGTTAGTACGATCAGGTAATGCCGCAATAACTGCAAATGATAAAAAAATAATTACTGAAAATGCGGCGTATGTTCGTGGTGCGCTTTCAATTTTAGGATGTGACCCTTTTGATGACAATTGGGTTGGTGATCAAAGTAATGATCTAACTGAAATTGTCGATGGCTTGGTCAAACTTGCTCTTGCAGAGCGAGAAGAGGCCAGAATTCGTCAAGATTGGCAGAGTGCAGATCGCATTCGGGATGCAATCTCTGCAGTTGGGATTTCCATCGAAGATACTTCGAGCGGTCCGCGTTGGACCATCACTCGTGATGAGAATAGGTAGACAAAAGTGGTTAAGAAAAAAGTTGGTACCGGTGGAAATAATAAGAGGCGTTTAGCTGGAAAAGGCCCGACGCCAAAAGCTGAAGACCGTACGTATCACCCTGCCGCGAAACGCAAAAAAGCTGCAGCTAAAAAGGGAAAGCCAGCAAAAGCTGGTACCAAAAGGCCAGGAACCAGAGATTCAAGACGATCAACCGAACAGAGCGGTGTTGGAGATGGCGCGAGATCTAAAGCTGTAGCGCGCACCCCAAGATCTGCAAGCCGCGAAACTCCACTCGAAGAAGACATTATTGTCGGGCGAAATCCAGTCCTAGAAGCGTTACGTGCAGAAATGCCATCACGTAAAGTTTTGATGGCACGTGGAATTGATATTGATGATCGAGTTCGTGAAATCGTTGAATTAGCCCGTGAGAAAAAGATTCCAATTGAGGAATGTGCAAGAAGAGAGTTGGATGCTTATCCAGCTCACCAAGGAATCGCGTTGCGAATTGCACCATATGTTTATAAAGAGTTTGATGATGTGCGTGGCAAAGTAGAAGGTGTTCCACTTTTTGTTGCACTTGACGGTGTGACCGATCCGCGCAACCTTGGTGCAATTGTGCGAAGTGCTTGTGCTTTTGGTGCGCATGGTGTCGTGGTACCAGAGCGACGTTCTGCTGGCATGAGTGCAGTTGCTTGGAAAGCATCTGCTGGTGCAGCCGCAAGAACACCTGTTACACAAATTCGCAACTTAGTAGCCACAATTCAAGAAGTACAAAAAGAGGGTTATTTTGTAATTGGGTTAGATGCAGATGGTGAAGCGTTAATCGGTGAATTAGCGGCCGCAACAGAACCTTTGTTGTTAATTGTTGGTGGCGAAGGCAAAGGTCTATCGCGTTTAGTACGTGAGCATTGCGATTTGGTAGTTTCAATTCCAATGTCATCAGAGATGGAATCATTAAACGCCAGCATCGCTGCAGCAATTGCGCTGTTTTCAATTTCAGAAAAAAGGAAAGCTATTAAATAAGATGATTAGGTATTCCCGATTCATTGCTTTAGGTGATTCCTTCACTGAAGGTGTCGGGGATATCCAAATCGATGGTCAATTCATGGGATGGGCAGACCGCGTTGCAGAGCGGTTAGCTAAAGAGCAACCTGAATTTTCTTTTTATAACTTAGCAATACGTGGGAAATTGGTTTCACAGGTGATTGAAGATCAAATTCCAGAAGCGATTAAATGGATCGAAGGCCCCACAACATTGCTTTCTTTTCATGCTGGAGCAAATGATGTATTACGCCCGGGATACGACCCTGAGGTTGTGTTGCCGCAGTATCGAGAAGCAGTTCGCAATCTTGCGGCCACTGGAGCCCAATTACTTTTATTTACCGCAATTGAGCGTGTAGCAAAATCGGGAAAAATGCAGGAGTTATGGCATCAAAGGTTTAGTGGTTTTAATAACAATGTCAGAGCGATCGCTTTAGAAGTTGGTGCAATAGTTGCTGATGCTAATTTAGATCCAGATATTGCCTCACGCAGATTCTTGGACGCTGATCGACTGCATTTAAATCCAGCCGGTCATGCCAGAGTGGCGGAATCAGTGTTAGAGCTTATTGGGGCGGATTTTGATCCCAACTGGAACGCACCATTGCCACCCCTTCCAGAATTGGGAAAAATTCAAAGTGTTCAGATAGAAGTTAAATGGATCATCACTTTCCTAATTCCTTGGATTTCCCGCCGAATTAGGGGAATCTCATCGGGGGATGGCAGATTTGCAAAGCACAGCGCCCCAATTAGACTTTCGTAACTCTTCAGAAAGGCTCACCATGAAAATCGATTCAGTAGATCTCTTTTATTTGCGCATGCCAGAGGTACTAGATATCGGTGATGGCAGCCAAGACGCACTTTTAGTGCGCGTTACTGCAGATGGTTATGTTGGTTGGGGAGAAGCTGAAGCGTCACCACTAACTTCGATCGCAAGCTGGATTGCTCCAATGTCGCATAGTGCTTGCCACCCAGTTATTGATTCAGTTTTAGGAGAGCAGTTAAATTCACCAGAAGATATTTTTGCAATCACTCGCAAAGTACGTGCAAACTCATTTTATGCAATTATTCAAAGCGACTTAACACTTTCAGGAATCGAAATTGCACTTTGGGATTTACTTGGACAGGTAAAAGAAGAACCTATTTATAAATTGCTCGGCTATAAAGAAGCTACTCGCAAACTTCCATACGCTTCTGTGTTATTTGGCGATACTGCAGAAGAAACGTTGAAGAAAGCCAGCGATATTAGAAAAGTTGGTTTTAGTGCAATTAAATTTGGCTGGGGACCTTTTGGTCGTGGAAGTGTGCAAGATGATGCAGATCATATTCATGCTGCACGTGAGGGCATCGGCGCCGATGCACATTTAATGATCGATGCCGGAACTATTTTCCACGAGGATGTAGAAGCTGCTGCTGCAAGATTGCAAGCGTTATCTGATGCAAATGTCCTATGGTACGAAGAACCATTTGATGCCGCTGCTTTGGCTTCATACGGCGAATTATCAAAGCGCACACCTAAAGTTAAATTAGCCGGCGGTGAAGGTGCACATAATCCATACCAAGCAGAACATTTAATTGATCATGGTGGCGTTGGATTTGTGCAAATTGACACTGGATATATTGGTGGAATTGGCGATGCGTATCGTGTTGCTCAATATGCAAAAGCACGCGGAGTTCAATTTGTAAATCACACTTTCACTTCACACTCAGCACTTTCAGCATCATTGCAGCCATTTGCTGGCCTCAAGGATTCTTGGATTACTGAGTACCCAATGGAACCAAAATCTCTTTGCGTTGAATTAACTGTGGATAAGATTGAAGTCGAAAGCGATGGAATGATCACTATTCCAGATCGCCCTGGTATCGGTCTTGAAATCAACTTATCTGCAGTTAAAAAGTATTTAGTTGAAACAGAGATAAAGGTTGGCGGAAAAGTTCTTTACACAACGCCAACCGTTTAAATTATTTCGCGTTTCTAATTTTTTCACGGTCAAAGAGGTGTTGGGGTTTATAACCCATCACCTCTAACCAGTGATCAGAACTGAAGATTGATTGATAGCCAGAGAAATCTCCACGCAATTCAGTTGTTGGATGGTATTTAGCTAACAACTTATCTGTAGTTTCAATCGCCATTGTGTCTGGTGCCATCAAATTAAATACTTGAGCGCCCTTTAAATCACTACGAACAGTGAGTTCCAAAGCAGCAGCAGCATCGCGGGCATCTAAATATGCCCAACCAATTTTCGCTGCAGTTTTAGCAAGTTCAGCGTCGTGATGATTAAATTTAATCGCAAAATCTTCAAGTTCATCCATGTTGTTTGTATAAGGGAAACGAAAGCCAACAAAAGTGGTATCGCTGCGCTTAGACCACATTAACGCGGCTTGTTCATTTGCTTCTTTACAAAGAGAATAACTCTCGGTACACATAAGTGGGTGTGGTTCTGTCATTGGCGCATATAGAGGTGAACTCCATTCATCTGACCATGCTTGGCCATATGCAGAACAACTTGATGCATAAGCAACGACGCGACATTTTGCATTTGCGGCCGCACTGAAAATTGCGAAAGTTGAATTGACATTATTTTTGTAGACGTTGTACTGGCGTTCATCCCGCGGACTTGGAATTCCAGCCATATGGATCACCGCATCTGAGCCGGCAACAACCTTGTCGGCGAAGTCAAGATCTGTTAAATCGCCTACATGTAACTTGATGCCAGCAGGTACTGGACCGTCTGCAATATCGACTGCGACCACCTCATGGCCACGATCTACGAGGAGCTGGGTGGTGACTTTTCCGATTCGGCCTATTGCGCCTGTCATTGTGATTTTCATGGTCGCGAGCCTAGCAAGTGACCATTTCTGTAGGGAAGATAAACCTGCCATAATTAAACCGTTGGGGTTTTGAACTCCTGCATTGCCGAAGTGGCGCAATTGGTAGCGCACCCGACTTGTAATCGGGCGGTTAGGGGTTCGATTCCCCTCTTCGGCCCGAATAATTAAATAAATGATTCACGGATGAACGGAGAGTCCAATGGATTTGACCATTCTGACCCGAGAGTTAACGCCTTTCGAGCATCTCGTAGGTAAACATATGTGCGATGGCCTTTCTAATGCAGCAATCGCGATTAAAACCGCACATACTGAGAAAGTAATTGAAAATACAATCTCACGTCTAGCAAAAGGTTTTGCACTTAAATCAGCACCCGATGTAAATATTAGAGTTTTACTGGCTTTGGCCTATCGTTCTCATTTTGGAGATAGTGCATTTGATAAAATAAATGTTGAATGTAGCCATCTTGAAATTGACTCAGATGGAAGAAAAATCTGCACTAGACATGTTTAATCTTATTGTGGTCCTTAATTTGGGTTTTAAGGCAAAACCGATAATCTCACCGCATGAATATTGATCTGCGCTCAGACACTCTGACAAAACCATCTGAAGGAATGCGTCTTGCGATGGCAAGTGCTGAAGTTGGTGATGATGTTTACGGTGAAGACCCAACCGTTAACTCACTGGAAGAACGTGTAGCAAAAATGTTTGGAAAGGAAGCCGGTTTATTTACGCCAACAGGATCAATGGCAAATCAGCTGGGAATTCGCTTACTTGTAAAACCTGGGGAAGAGTTGCTTTGCGAAGAAGATGCACATGTTGTGCGTGCAGAGTTAGGTGCTGGAGCAGCACAAGGTGGCATAACCACTAGAACTTGGTATGCAGAACGAGGTTTATTAAACGCTGAAGATCCGATTCGTATGGCTAGACCCGATGCTGGTGCGTACTTAGTTTCAACAACTGCGATCGCAATTGAGAACACCCATAATTTCGGTGGTGGAACAGTTCAACCAATTAGCGAAATCGCAAAGTTGTATTCACAAAGTAAAGAAGTTGGAATTTTATTACATTTAGATGGCGCTCGTATCTGGAATGCGCATATAGCAACTGGTACACCATTGTTGGAGTATGGAAAATATTTTGAAACTATTAGTGTTTGCTTATCAAAAGGTCTTGGCGCACCTATCGGATCTGTTTTACTTTCAACTAAAGAGAATATTGCGGTAGCTCGAGTTTGGCGAAAGAGATTAGGTGCTGGAATGCGCCAAGTTGGAATTCTTGCGGCCGCAGCTCATTATGCACTTGATAAAAACATTTCACGATTGGCAGAAGATCATCATCACGCTCAAATATTGGCAAAAGCAATCCATTCGGTATCTCCAGATGTAGTCGATCCCAAGCATGTTGATTCAAATATTGTGGGGTTGAATCTGAAATCTCATAGATTAAATGCCAGCCAAGCCAGCGCTGCGCTAAGAGAAGAAGGAGTATTTGCCAGCGCTTTGGGCCCGAAATATTTGCGCTTAGTTACTCATATGGATGTGAGTACTGATCAAATTGAAATTGCAGCCACTAAACTAATGAAGATTCTAGGTTAGTAGCAACCTCACTCCCTGGTCGATAAAGTAGTGATATGAAAATTCTTTCAATTGATGGCGGTGGCGTGCGTGGGTTAATCCCTGGCATGGTTATTGTTGAAATTGAAAAACGTATGGGTAAACCAATCAGCCAACTTTTTGATTTAATTTCTGGAACATCCGCTGGCGGACATATTGCTTTGGCACTTGCAACCCCTGGAGCAGACGGAAAACCTAAATGGAGCGCACCAGAATTAGCGGCTTATTATCGAGAAGCATATGGACGGATCTTCGACAACTCTGGTTTTAAAATGCTTGATGTTTTGAAAGGCATAACTAGTGAGAGATATTCTGCGTCTGGAATTGATGCGGCTCTAAATGAGATATTTGGAGAAACAAAGTTAAGTGAAGCGTTAGTTGAAGTTTTAATCACCGCTTTTGAAGTAGAAAAGGGAGAACCACATTTCTTTTTAAGAAGTGAGGCCCGCGAAAACTCGAAAAAAGATCACTTAATGAGTTTTGTTGCGCGAGCTACAAGTGCAGCACCAACCTATTTCGAACCTGCAGCAAAATTTAACGATGAAGAAGGTGTGGCTTATCTAGATGGGGCAGTTTTTGCAAATAATCCATCAATGTGCGCTTTTGCTCATGCTCAATCACTTGGATTTGATGAAGATGAAATGACAATTATTTCTTTAGGAACCGGAGCCGTCTCTCGGATATTGCAATATGAAGAGGTGCGCCACTGGGGATTAGCAAACTGGGCTAGACCAATCTTGGATATAACTTCACAAGCAAGTAATCACGCAATTGATTGGCAGTTAAACCATATTTTGCGTAAGGGACATTATTTTAGAGTGCAGCCACTTATGTCTGGCATGCGATCAGCCATAGATGATGCTCGCCCTGAAACCATTAAAGCCCTCGAGCAGGCAAGTATTGAAGTAATCTCTAGACATTCGGAAGATCTCGATAAATTATGTCAACTTCTAGCTGATTAATGATTGGAATCTAAATGTCGAACGAAGTTATAGCTGAGTTTCGAAATTCAGGAGAACAATTTATAAAGATCGCCAAAAGTATTTCTGTTGAAAAAATGCATAAGAGCCCAACTAATGCCGAATGGTCTCCAGCAAACATCATTCACCATATGGCAGATGCCGAGGCGCATTTTTATATTAGGTACCTGCGGGTGCTAACTGAAAATTCTCCAACCACGGAATTTTTTGATGAAGATGCATATCCAGAACTTTTGCAATATGAAAAACGCGATGTAAAGGCATCCATTGCTCTGATTGAAAGCATAAGGGCTTCGAGTATTTCACTTTTTAATAATTTTAATGATGAGGATTGGCAACGAAAAGGTTTTAGTTCTGATGGAAAAGAGTTTGTGCTGATTGCATTAATCAAAAAAGCTCGTTCGCATATTAACGATCACGCAAATCAGTTAAGTGCGGCTTTAGCTGCGAATTAAATTAAAGTGCATCCATAATATGGCGGTTGCCTCGGTCGAAAGTTAAGTAATTCCATGACCAATCTGCAATAGTTCCAATTTTGTTGCGGCCGCCAAGCAAATAGAAAAGATGTAAGACCAACCAAATACCCCAAGCAACGAAACCGGTAATTCGTAGACCTTTTACTTCGACAACAGCTTTGTGTCTGCCGATTGTTGCCATTGCGCCTTTGTCTCGGTATTTGAAATTCTTGAGATCCTTACCCTGTGCTAATTGTGAAATCTGCTGTGCAACAAATTTTGCTTGCTGGAGAGCAACAGGTGCAATCATTGGGTAATGCTTACCATTTTCATCCACCGCGCCAGAATTATCACCAATTGCCCAAATATATGGATAGTTTTTAACTTGCAGAGTTTGTTCAGAATCTATTCGTCCTCTATCGAGAGGGATATTTAATTCCTCCAAAACTGGAACGCCACGTACACCAGCAGCCCAAATTGTGATTTCAGCTCCGATTTGAGTGCCATCTTTAAATTTAATAATTCGAGGTGCAACTTCGGCAACTGCAGTTTTGGTTAATACGTGCACACCCATTTTTTCAAGGTCTCGTGAAGTGCGATCAGATAATGATGGATGTAGAGCAGGTAATAATCGGTCACCAGCTTCAATCAATGAAATATTGATGTTTGCAGCCGCTTCTGCATGATCGCCTTTGAGTGGCCCACGTATTAATTCAGCCAGCGCTCCCGCCATTTCAACGCCTGTCGGTCCGCCACCAACAACGACAATTCCTAATTTTGTGTCGTCATTAAAGCGACAGAGATCTTCAAATCGGCGCATCACTTCTGCACGAATCGTTAAAGCTTCGTGAATAGTTTTCATTCCTAATGCATGCTCTGCAACTCCTGGAATTCCAAAATCTGCCGTGGCCGAACCGAGTGCAATTATTAAGTGGTCAAAATGGATCTCTTCGCTGCTATCCAATTTCACAGATTTATCTCGATGATTGATGGCTATGGGAGAGCCCATCCGAAATTCAATTGGCAGGCCTCGAAGCGCGCCACGAATTGGATAGGCAACATGGTCTGCAGCAAGGCCCGCAGTTGATACTTGATAGAGCAAAGGTAAAAAAGTTTGAAAATTATGTCGGTCTACCAAAGTGACCTTAGCTATTTTGGCAAGCGCAATCGCAGCGGTTAGGCCACCAAACCCAGCACCTAAAATTAGAACCCGCGGCTTATCTTCATTCTCTATATTCATGGCACCCAGCTTTCAAATTACCAACTAGCAACTATAAGTCTATTGTTGCTCATTGTGAGCACACCTCGAAAGATACTAGTTACGGGGGCTACCGGTTATGTCGGTGGCCGGCTAGTTCGAGCATTGCTTAACGAAGAGTTGGAAGTTCGGGTATTTGTTCGCGATCGGTCAAAAGTCTCTGACCAGCCATGGGCCGACCAAGTTGAGGTATCTGTTGGTAATGCGAGTGATTTCGAAAGCACTAGACAAGCGCTAGCCGAAATTCACACAGCATTCTATTTATTGCATTCTCTAAATTTAGGTCCAAAGTTTGACGAGATTGAAAGTGAAATGGCCGCCAACTTTGCTCGCGCAGCTGCCGAAGCAGGGGTCAAGCAAATTGTCTACCTTGGTGGTATCGCAAATGATACGAAGACAAGTAAACACTTATCATCAAGAGCGCGTGTAGGAGAAGTCTTAGCATCAACCGGAGTAGCGACTCTTGAATTAAGAGCGGGAATCATTATTGGTTCAGGTTCAGCATCATTTGAAATGGTTCGACATTTAACACATCGGCTACCGATAATGACAACACCTAAGTGGATTTCGAATTTAACGCATCCAATCGCAATCAGAGATGTGCTTTGGTATTTGAGTCATGCCGCTCAATTAACTTCACCAGTAAGTGAAGTTTTTGATATTGGGGGCCCGGAAGTTCTTCCTTATTCTGAAATGTTACAAAAATTTGCCAAACTATCTGGCTTAAGGCGCCGATTAATTATAAAAATTCCGGTTTTAACTCCAAGGTTAGCCAGCCATTGGATTGGTTTAGTAACACCACTTCCAGCAGCATTAGCAAAACCTTTAGTAGGTTCATTAATAAGTGAGGTTGTTGCTGATCCAGAAAAAAGCATTGACAAATTAATCCCACCACCCAATGAAGGACTATTAGACGTCGACAACGCGATGATTTATGCGCTTACCCGGATAGATAAGAATCAAGTGCAATCACGTTGGTCAGATGCCACGGCGCCAATGTTGCCGTGGCAAAAAGCACAATCAGATCCTGCTTGGGCTGGCGAGATGCTCTTTAAGGATCATCGTGAAGTGGTTACTGAAGCGAAACCAAATTATCTTTGGGAAACCATTGAAGAAATTGGTGGTGAAACCGGTTGGTATGGATCAGATTGGTTGTGGTGGTTACGCGGATTGATCGATCGTGCAATTGGTGGTGTTGGGCTACGCCGAGGACGCCGTGATCCAAAAACTTTGCGTGTAGGAGATGGGTTAGATTTTTGGAGAGTCGAGGCATTAAATCGTCCAAATTTCTTAAAATTGTATGCTGAGATGATCTTGCCAGGTAAAGCTTGGTTGGAATTTCGGATTGAACCGATCAAAGATACCGATACAGTAAAAGTTATTCAGGAAGCAACATTTTCACCTCGTGGTTTGGGCGGTCAGCTGTATTGGTTTGCAATTTTGCCGTTACATGCATTTATTTTTCCAATTATGTTACGAAATATTGTACGGAGCGCAAAGCGTAAAGAGTACTTTAGTTAGTCGTACTACCAATTTGCACACTTACTGCGGCAATTAGTAACAAAACGTTTAAAAGAGAGACCAGCATGATTGCTGGAAAAACAAAACGTTTCCCGCCAAAAAGCAAGAACAGTGATCCGACTAGACCGATAGCTAGAGTTAAAATATTTTCAATTACTTGAGTTAAAATTATTGTGGTTAAGATCAGAATAAAGGCTGTGGCTGCTCTTGAATTTTTCTCACCTATAATTTGCGGCAAACCACGAATTCCACTTTCAACATCTTCTTTTAAATCTTTAATTACATTTGCAAAATGAGCACCTACGCCAAGGAAGGCGCCTGCACTTATTAACCAAAGCGGTGGTGTTCTCTCTGTTGCAACAACGATACAAGCTGGCAGAGCAGCGAATGCTAAAAAGTATGGAAGAGGAGATAGCAGCGTTTTTTTCAAATAAAAGTTATAGGAAACACCACAACCAATTCCAAATAAGTAAATCAAGCCACCTTTAATTCCAAGAGGGCCAAATAAGTTAATTAAAATTGCCAAAGTCAGTGCGACCCAAATGCCTGTTCTTAGTTGCTTTTCGGTGATTGTTCCGGCTACTAAAGGTTTTTCTAATCGATGATGTCTGGTGTCATCTGCAAAATCATTTAAATCATTTGTAAAACCAACAACAAGTTGCCCAAAAAACACACCAACGGCAATTATGTAAGCCGGTCCCTCCCACCAAAGTTCACGCGCTAGTAAAAAACTGACTGCGGTGACAAAGATTGTTGGCTGGAAGTGCGCAGCCACTAGCAGGGCTTTAAAAGTGGAAAACACTAAATAAGTATCGCTCACCTGGCGACTCTTTAAACCGTACCAATTGGGGTAAATGACACCGATGTAATTTAGCCCTACGATAGGAACATGGGTGAACCGGTACAAAACAGTGGCGCAAGCGCGCTCACTGAACTTGAGCTCCAGATTTTGGAGTTTGAGCGGCAATGGTGGCGCTACCCGGGCTCAAAAGAGGCTGCAATCCGTGAACTGTTCTCGATTAGCACCCCTCGTTATTACCAATTATTGAACGCATTGCTCGATAACAGCGCGGCTGAAAGCGCTTATCCCACGCTCGTACGGCGCTTACGCCGGTTGCGTGAGAGCCGAACTCAGGCTCGATCCCCGATCGCCCCACTGCACCTCTAGAGCCAACTAAACCCAATCTCCGTTTGGCCGACTCACCCTTCCTGCCGTAGATTATGCGTTAGCACTCTCCCGATGAGAGTGACAGCCAAGAGCTGTAAATGTGCTTAATTTTGCAAGGAGTAAAAAGTGGCAAAGATCATCGCTTTTAATGAAGAAGCTCGTCGCGGCTTAGAGCGCGGAATGAACGTGCTCGCAGATGCAGTCAAAGTAACACTCGGACCTCGTGGCCGAAATGTGGTGCTGGAGAAAAAATGGGGCGCCCCAACAATCACCAACGATGGTGTTTCAATTGCAAAAGAGATTGAACTTGATGATCCGTATGAAAAAATTGGCGCAGAGCTTGTTAAAGAAGTTGCCAAGAAGACTGATGATGTCGCTGGCGACGGAACCACAACAGCAACCGTTCTTGCTCAAGCATTAGTACGCGAAGGTCTTCGCAACGTTGCTGCAGGATCAAATCCAATGGCACTAAAGCGTGGAATTGAAAAAGCTGTAATTGCAGTAACTGATGAATTAAGCAAAATGGCTAAAAATGTTGAAACCAAAGAGCAGATTGCTGCAACAGCATCTATCTCAGCCGCTGATGCAACTATTGGCGCGATGATTGCTGAAGCAATGGATAAAGTCGGCAAAGAAGGCGTTATCACTGTTGAAGAAAGCAACACATTTGGTTTGGAACTAGAACTAACCGAAGGAATGCGTTTTGATAAAGGTTACATCTCTCCATACTTTGTAACTGATACCGATCGCATGGAAACTGTTCTAGAAGATGCTTACATCTTGATCGCAAACTCAAAGATCACCAACATCAAAGATATGTTGCCAATTCTTGAGAAAGTAATGCAATCAGGAAAGCCACTTGCAATTATCGCTGAAGATGTAGAAGGCGAAGCACTTGCAACTCTTGTTGTAAATAAAATTCGCGGAACTTTCCGCTCAGTTGCTGTTAAAGCTCCAGGATTTGGCGATCGTCGTAAAGCTATGTTGCAAGACATCGCAATCCTTACAGGTGCTCAAGTTGTTTCAGAAGAAGTTGGATTGAAACTTGAAGCAACCACGATGGATCTACTTGGACGTGCTCGCAAGATTGTGGTCACCAAAGATGAGACCACCATTGTTGAAGGCGCCGGAGATGCAGAGCAAATTGCAGGACGCGTTGCGCAAATTCGTGCAGAAATTGAAAAGAGCGATTCAGATTATGATCGCGAGAAGTTGCAAGAGCGTTTGGCAAAACTTGCTGGTGGAGTCGCAGTAATCAAAGCTGGAGCCGCAACAGAAGTAGAGCTCAAAGAGCGTAAGCACCGCATCGAAGATGCAGTTCGCAATGCAAAAGCAGCTGTTGAAGAAGGAATCGTTGCCGGTGGTGGCGTAGCTCTTCTACAGGCAGCCAAAGTTGCATTCGCAAAGTTGAAATTAACTGGCGATGAAGCCACTGGTGCAAAAATTGTTGAATTAGCAGTTGAATCTCCACTAAAGCAGATTGCAATTAACGCTGGCATGGAAGGCGGAGTTGTAGTCGAGAAAGTAAGTCACCTAGAAGCAGGATTTGGATTAAATGCTGCAACAGGTGAGTACGTTGACATGATCAAAGCTGGAATTATTGATCCTGCCAAGGTAACTCGTTCTGCACTTCAAAATGCCGCATCAATCGCAGCGCTGTTCTTAACAACAGAAGCTGTAATTGCTGACAAACCTGAGCCAAAGAGTGCAACTCCTGCAGCTCCTGGCGGCGGGGACATGGATTTCTAAATTCAAAATGGAAATAACCACAGATCAAATTCTAAGTAACGCGATCGATTTAGCGCGCGCAGCAGCAGTTGATGAGGCGCGCGCAAGTGGTCTTCCTTTTGAAGGTGAATTAGTCGGAGAACACTTAGGTGTTGAAGTTGATGGTGAAAGATTTTTAACACATCTATTTAGAACCGGACTCTCTGGTTATCGTGATTGGCGTTGGGCTGTAACACTCACTCGCGCTGATGAAGATACAACTAGTAATGCAACCGTTTGTGATGTTGTTTTACTTCCTGGTCCAGATGCTCTACTTGCACCAAAATGGATTCCGTATCACGAGAGAATTCAAGCTGGCGATTTAACTCCTGGTGCAATTGTTCCGACATCACATGATGATGCGCGTTTAACTCCTGGTTATGCCGCACTTCCTGGTGATGAAGAGTTGGACATGGCGCAATTATTTGAATTGGGATTAGGTAGAGAGCGAGTGCTTTCAGCATTCGGAAGAGATGCAACGAGCCAGCGTTGGTATCGCGGTGATTTTGGACCTGAGGCCCAAATGGCAAAAGCTGCTCCACTTCCTTGCGCAGCATGTGCATTCTTTATTCCAATGGCCGGCTCAATGCGCTCTGCATTTGGAGTCTGCGCCAATGAAATTTCACCGGCTGACGGCCATGTGGTCTCGATAGATCATGGGTGTGGAGCCCACTCGCAAGCCCAAGTGATTTAATCAAAACACTAGGTTTGCCCCGGTTTACGGGAAAACGAGCCTAAAAACCACTTAGCAAGGCTGGCCTTTTTCTCGGTAAACTTCTTCCCCTAGCTACTTCCCGGCTAGACCTGAACTGTTGATGGAGATGATGATGCCTACCGGTCGTGTTAAATGGTTTAGCCTAGAAAAAGGCTTTGGTTTCATTGCATCCGAAGAGGGCGATGATGTCTTTCTTCCAGCAACTTCACTTCCTGCAGGTGTGACAAGTGTTAAGCCTGGTACCCGACTTGAGTTTGGCGTTGCCGATGGTCGTCGTGGGCCTCAAGCACTTTCAGTAAGCATTCTCGAAGCACCACCATCATTAGTAGCTAGCTCAAGAATTAATCCTGATGATTTAGCCGCAATCATTGAAGACGCGATCAAGATTCTAGATCGTGTTGGAAATGGTTTGCGTCATGGCCGTCATCCATCGACTAGTGAAGCTGAGCGATTAGGAAAAGTTTTGCGCGGTATTGCAGATCAGATCGAAGCGTAAATTTAATTTAGTTTCGATTTTTTATTGCGCGCAAACCAAATAATCCAAGAGCAACACCAATCACGCTTGTCATTGCCCAATTTCCGTATTTGTCATTTGTAAATTGCAAAATAAGAGCGCCAGCAAAAATAATTGTCCAGATAGTGATACCAATCTTCACGACCTGTTCATCTTTTAGTTGCATGAGACTATTGTAGGAGTACATACAGAAATAACCAGAGACATCCAGAGAATGCGTGGCGAGAAGGTGGCGAAATCTTCAGGAACTTTCCGCTCATTCAAGCACAGAAATTTTCGGATCTTCTTCATCGCCAGCTTCTTCTCAAATATCGGCACATGGGTGCAGCGAATTGCTCAAGATTGGTTGGTTCTTGAATTAACACATGATGCTTTTCAATTAGGAATTGTCACTGGGTTGCAGGCAATTCCATTCATATTTTTTTCCAGTTTCGGTGGAAAACTTGCCGATCGATTTCCAAAAAGAAAATTATTAATTATTGCCAACTTAACTGTTGCTTTATGGGCGCTAATTCTTGGAGTACTAGTAATTACTGGAAACGTACAAATCTGGCATGTGTACGTAATTGCGTTACTGCTTGGAATTTCAAGTTCGATTGAAGCTCCGATCGCACAAGCATTTGTAACGCAGATTGTTCCGCCAGAAGACATGGCCAATGCAATTAGTTTACGAGCTGTAAATTTCAATTCTGCAAGATTAATTGGGCCAGCAGTATCGGGATTCATGATTAGTGCCTTTGGAACAGGTCCATCCTTTATTTTTAATTCCATCTCATTTGTATTCATCTTAAGTGCTTTATTTTTCATGAGAACTGGTGGAATTACGGAATTAAACCCAGAACAAGGAAAGGTTTACATTCGCGAAGCATTAAATTACATAAGAGCTAGGCCTGACTTGAAAGCGTTAATGCTTCTAACTTTCTTTTTTGCAACTTTTGGATTTAATCCAGAGCTATTTAGCGCGACTATGGCAACCATGGCCTTTGGGAAAGATGCAAAAGAGTTTGGACTTTTAGGCAGCTGCATTGCCGTTGGTTCGCTATCTGGATCCTTACTTGCGACAAAGTTGGAATGG